>Ga0210051_1000220_pt1 | contig 48490 bp, 38 predicted proteins | sample CryGey092014_all_FD_185464 | JGI IMG/M metagenome (GOLD analysis project Ga0210051, IMG submission 185464) | Groundwater microbial communities from aquifer - Crystal Geyser CG23_combo_of_CG06-09_8/20/14_all (SPAdes) (version 2) | ecosystem: Environmental > Aquatic > Deep subsurface > Groundwater...
TTGCCTTCTTGAGGGGTATGATGATCTGTTCCAGATATTTTGCAGATACTTCCTGCCTTCGCGATATATCGGCTATCTGAGCAGGGCCTTTCTGATAGTGCTGAGCAAGGTCAATCATCAGTCTTGTGCCGTAACGGCTTCTCGTGGTCAATTTCATGGGTTCCCATCTCTGCGTCTTGTATTTTCTACCATTAAATTATATTATAAAGACCTTTGGATTTCATGTCAAGCTGCGGCATGTTCCTTCTTTCACTTTTTATGAAAATAGGTTGTCATAACGGCGTAGGCCGGTATCCAGTCATTTATACCTGGATTCCGGATCAAGTCCGGAATGACGTGCGGCATTTTCATGCTGTGTTGTGCCCCTTTCAGGGCATGACCGTTTATATGAAAATGCGCCTTCCCTTTATTCCTCCCCCTCCACGGGGGAGGCAGGGTGGGGGTGATTTTCATCCTTCGTTGAGCCCCTTTCAGGGCATGACCGTTAGTGGGTAGTCCCAGGCAATGGGGTATCTTCCAGGGCCTCAGAAAGGAAATTGGAAGATATGACTATATTTATGAATACGAGGAGGTGGTTTTATGGAGAAGGTGAAATGGGAGATAAAGGATATTTTGGGGCTCTCCGGGATATACTGGCAGACCTGCACGCTTCATGCGGCCGTAAAACTGGAAATATTCACGCTTCTGAGGGATTCCACCTTAAGCGCCGTGGAGTTGGCCAGGCGAGCGGGCACAAACGACAGGGCAACTGAGACGCTCTGTAACGCGCTTGCGGCAATGGGCCTGATTACCAAAGAGGCCGGAGGCTTCCATAACTCCGAGTCGGCCCGGAAGTATCTGATCAAGGATAGTGCCGGCTATATCGGGCACATGATAATGCATCATCATTATCTGGTTGAGGCATGGGCCAAACTCCACGAGGCTGTAAGAAACGGAAAACCTGTAAGGAAAAGATCCGTATTTGAGGATGGCGAAAGAGAGGCCTTCCTTATGGGCATGTTCACCCTCGCGATGGGGATAGCTCCCCGCCTTGCCGAGGAGCTGGACCTCTCAGGTAGGGCTAATCTACTTGATCTCGGAGGCGGTCCCGGCACCTATGCGATCCATTTCTGCCTGAAAAATCCGGAGCTGAAAGCCACCGTGTTCGACATGCAAGAGACAAGGCCTTTTGCCCAAAAAACCATTGCCCGATTCGGACTCAACGACAAAATAACATTCCAGCCCGGAGACTACACCAAGGACCCAATAGAAGGCCCTTACGACGTCGCATGGCTTTCTCATATCATGCACGGAGAGGGGCCGGATACCTGTCTAGCCATTTTGAAAAAGGCCGTTAGGGCGCTGAGGCCGGGAGGCATCATAATGATCCATGAATTCATCCTTGATGAAAACCTGGCATCCCCGCTATTTCCGGCAATATTTTCCCTGAATATGCTTGTGGCCACAAAGGACGGCAGGGCCTACTCGGAAGGGCAGTTGAGCGAAATGCTGCTTGAGGCCGGCGCCCGCGATGTCGAAAGGCTCGACTTCCAAGGGCCGAATGATTCAGGCATCATAAAGGCCCGGGTTTGACGGCGGGCTGTAATAGCCGCTTTGCAAAGGTTTTATATGAAAATGCCCGTTCCCTTTAGCCTTCCCCCTTTGCCGTAGGTACACCGGGATGCCTCTGCATTATTTCCTCCCTTCGACGAGGGGTGGGGGTGATTCTCATGTTTCATCGTGCCCCATTCGGGCATGGCCTCAGGGTAAACGCCCTGACGCGGGGTTTTCGCCTAAAAAGACCCGCCCGAACTGCCCCGGCATGACCGGTTTTCAATCAACTACCTCCTCCCTGTTAAAGTCCCTCGCGGCAAGAGTTCCGGAGGCCTCGAACGTCCTTATCCATTCTTCCACGCGACCGAGGCCATAAGCTTCTTTCCATGCCTGCACTATGGAATCCACCGGAACATCGGCAAAGACGCCGTGGTATCGCACATATTCAATAAACCTTTGGCTATCCATATTGAATGGCTGGAACATGGAGTCTTCGCGCCCGTTAAACTCCAGGGGAAGCACTCTGTGGCGTTCACACAATTCACGGTTGAAGGCGGGTGTCGCCTTGACCCAGCGATTTTCCAGATAAAGCTCGTTGAACCCATGATATACGAATAGGTCTGAACCCATATATTGCCTGAGCTGCCTGGTCGAAAGATGGTTTTTCACATCCGCAAATCCAAGGCGCGCAGGTATCCCGGATGCCCTGGCCAGAGCGCAGAGGACGGAGGCCTTGCTCACGCAGTAGCCGCGTGCGCTCTTAAGCACTAAGCTTGCCCTGTAGTGTTCGGGCTTGAAGAAGGGGTAATAGGGATCATATCTAAGACCGTCACGAACGGCATAGTAGAGGAGCACGGCCTTTTCAACATCCCCTTCAATTCCTTTTGTAACGGACCGGGCAAATGCTATTACTTCAGTATCTTCTGAATCTATTATAGAAGTGGGTGAAAGATAAACGGCAAGGGCTTCCGACATGGTTTCCTGTAAGCCTCCTGGAAATAGCTTTTATCTTATCAGGGTTTGGAATCAAAGGCAAAGGGGCCCGAGACCATATTTTCCTTGACATATAGTTATGATGTAGCTAAAATGTAATTAAAGGTAAGGTTTTATTTTAGGTCTTTAATTTATAATTATTCATCCAAACCAATTAGTTATGATTTATAATCGCCTTACCTGATTATGATGCTTACTGATATGCCAAACGACAAAAAATCAAAGGATCCCCTTCAACTTGAACCCGATTCGCCAACAGAGAGGGTCAAGTTTGAGGTTTTCGGGGAGGAGATGGTAGAAAAGACCGTCAAGCTCAGCGGTAACAGCGGCCGGGTCTATCTGCCCCCTGACTGGGTGGGATCCCGGGTGAAAATAATCCGGATAGACTGAGGGTTTTAGGAAAGTAATGAGCGAGTCACTTGCAAATCTCATAATCCGTCCAATCAGGGTTGAAGACGCAGACGAGATCAACCGAATCCATACAATGATAATGCAGGATCCGCCGGCCACCGACTTCAGACGCATCGTAGAAGCGCAGCTCCTGAGGGGTGAGAGTGCAAGCTTTGTGGCGGAGATTGACGGTAAGATTGCCGGATTTATGATCAGCTACATCGTTTATGGCGGATACGGTCTTGAGAAAAGCGCATGGATTGCAAACTTGGGCGTTCACCCCAAGTGGATGGGACAGGGCATCGGAAAGCTGCTCGCTGAGGAGATAATAGCTTTCTACAATAAGAAGGCCATCAAATATATATTTACCTCTGTCAGGTGGGATTCGGCAGACCTTTTGTCATTTTTTAAGACCCTGGGCTTCGACAGGAGCAGCTTCATAAATCTGAGAAAAGAGCTTTGAAGCGGTTGGTCCTCTCTAACCCCCATGCCTGAATGGGGCACAACGAAGGATGAAAATCACCCCTACCCCTCCCTCCCCCGTCAAGGGGGAGGAGTAAAGGCGAGGGGCATTTTCATATAAACAGTCATGAACGACAAGAGCCACAACAAAGAAAGAATGAAGGTCACACCGTTTACTGTCGAGGGTTAGGGATATTGGTTTACTGCAATATTCAAGCTGATCGCAAAGGCAACAGGCATTGTCAGGTAAGGCTTATAACATAGGTTAAGGGGTTCAAAAATGAGGTACGCTGAGACAGGATTTAACCTTGAAATAGATCTTTCAAAGGGGAGTATTGACAGGGTCGAGACTGACCCGAGGCTGACCGAAGAGCACCTGGGAGGTCTTGGTACCAATGCCAGGATATTATGGGACAGGGTTCCTGCCGAGGCAGAGCCCTTCTCTGCCGAAAATCTCCTTATATTCGGGACAGGCCTCCTGTGCGGCACTCCGGCAACGGGTGCCAATCGAACCGTTGTTTCAACCTTCTCTCCTCAGACCCGCTTGATGGCCTACTCGATGATGGGGGGATTCTGGGCGCCGGAACTAAAGTATGCAGGTTATGACAAGGTCATACTCCGGGGCAAGTCGCCCGACCTTGTCTATATATGGATCAACAACGACAAGGTTGAAATACGAGACGCCTCTCATCTCAAAGGGAAGGGCGCGGTAGAAACAGCTCAACTAATCCGGGAGGAACTCAAGGAACCCAAGGCTCAGGTAGCCTCCATAGGCCTTGCAGGAGAAAGCAAGGTCTATTTCGCCTCCATAGAACAGGGAAGATCTAGTGCAAGCCGAGCAGGATTAGGTGCGGTAATGGGCGATAAGGGTGTGAAGGCCATTGCCGTACGGGGGACCAAGGATTTGAAGCTGGCCCGCCCTGCAGAATTTATGGCCCTATGCAATGAGGTGCTTAAGTACATAGAACGGCGTAACGAAAATCCCATCCAGGGAGTAATGCCGATTCTTGCCGGTCTTGGGTCGCCTCAGGAGATGGCGGTACATGACGAGAAATGGCATACCGAGAATTTCGCATGGGGAAACGCGAGACTCCGGAGGAAAGACTTCTGGAATGATGAGATCGCAAAGAAATGGGCAGAGACCCTGGATTCAATGCGCACGCGCCTCATAAGCTGTTATAACTGCCCTATGAAATGCGGCGGGACCATTACTGTGCCGGGACTCCCCACTTACATGATGAAGTGTTTCTCAAAGCTTACCTATACGATGGCCGCGATGTCTGATCTGGATTTCGGCTTGAAGATTGCGCAGAGGGCAACAGAATACGGAGTGGACGGTTTTTCAGCCCCCCAGGTAATGGCCTTTGCAGTTGAACTCTATGAGGCAGGCATCCTCACCGATCAGGATATGCCCGGTTTCCCGGCCGATAACGAAGAAAGGTTCTACTGGCTGCTAGACAGGATCGTGAGGAGGGAAGGGATAGGAGATATACTTGCCAACGGTACACACTGGGCAGCACAGCAGATAGGCAAGGGAGCCGAGGCATACGCCCACAATAACATTAAAAAGCATGAGCAGCTTCCTCTCAAACTGGGCATGCTAAATCCAATCTATTTCCTTATGTATGCCACCGGTGAGAAGATAAACATCACCCAGATAGAAGGTCAATTCCCGCAGTCGCCCTTCCCTACCAGAGAGGAAAGGGAGGCATTCGTAAAGGACTGGATACAGGTCCCTGATGAGAAATTCAAGCAATACTTTCTTGACTGGGAGCTTAGAGGAGAAAAATCCATCCCCTTCTATCCCACTGTCGAGGCTACCTGCGACATAGTGGATTGGCAGGAAAGGATGCACTACATAGACGATGCGCTGGGAGTTTGCGCGGGCCTTTCCTCATTTCCCCTAAAGCCGCCCTACCATATACACAACTATCCCAAGTTCATTTCCGCGGGCGCCGGCATTGAGATGGATGAGGACAGACTGACACAGGTTGCAAGAAGGAACAGAAATCTTGTCAGGGCGCTAAACGTAAGAAGAGGGATGAGAAGAAAAGACGAAAAGCCGCCTGAAGACCACTGGAAAAAGAGATTCCCCGAGCTTGAAGAAAAGCTTTTAAACGAATACTACAAGTTCAGGGGCTGGAATAAGGATGGAATACCGACTAAGGAATCCCTGCACGAACTGGGGCTCGACTTTGTAGGCGAGGACTTCATAAAGAGGGGGATATTGCCGGACAAGGAGTCCGCCCCATCAAGCTAGACTTTAGCTAAAACAGATAAGAACACCAGTTAAGAGGTCATAATCGTCATGGGTGAAAAGAAAAAGAAAATAGTTAAGACGATAAAAGTTGATGTTGATAAATGTAACGGCTGCAGGGCATGTGAGGTGATCTGCTCCGCCTTTCACGCTGCGCCCAAATACAGCAGCAATAACCCGGCCAGAAGCCGCATCCGTGTTATTCATGAACCCTTGAAGGACATCTACATTCCGGTCTATGCGGGTGAATACACCAAGGCCGAGTGTACCGGCAGAGACAAGTATGTCATTGACGGGAAGGAATACGATGAATGCGCGTTCTGCAGGGCCTCATGCCCGTCCCGGGATCTCTTCAAGGAGCCTGACTCCGGTCTCCCTCTTAAATGCGATATGTGCGAAGACGATCCACCACAGAAAGAGCCCTTGTGTGTTCAGTGGTGCCTCAACAAGGCCCTGATCTATGAGGAAAGGGAAGTGGAAGTGGATGAAGAGGAAGAAGTAAAAAAGGAAGATATGGAGATAGGTCTCGAGGCCCTGCTGGACAAGTACGGTTTGGATAAGATAACCGAAACCGTTGCGCGACTTTCAATGTCAAAGAAGGGCTGAGACCTTACCGCAGGAGAAGAGGTTTATACAGTGGAGACCGTAGCCCCTTACAAAGAGATCATAGACGTCATAAAAGCAAGCGGCGGAGATGCCTTTAAGAAATGTTTTCAATGCGGATTATGCGACACCGTCTGCCCTTGGAACAAGGTCACAAAATTCAGTATGCGCAAACTTGTGCGGGAGGCGACCTTCGGCCTCACTGAGATAGAAAGCGAAGATATTTGGCTTTGCACAACCTGCGGCCGATGCCCTCAGAGGTGTCCCAGAGATGTCAAGCAGATAGACTCAGGCATTGCATTAAGAAGAATCGCTAATGAATACGGTATATTTCCTCCTCATGTAAAGTCTGTCCGTACCATAAACGCAAGCCTTGTAGCAGAGGGCAATCCTTTAAACGAGGAGAGAAAAAACAGGGCCAAATGGGCGGAAGGCATATCTGTCCCTGCCTTTGAAGAAGGCATGGAAATCCTCTATTTCCCGGGCTGCTACCTGAGCTACGACCCGAGGATGAAGAAGGTCGCAAAGGCCACAGCCGCTATCCTTACCAAGGCCGGCGTGGATTTCGGCATACTTGGAGAAAAGGAAAGCTGCTGCGGTGAGAGCATCAGAAAGACCGGAGATGAAGAGCTCTTTAAGCGTCTGGCAAGGGAGAATATAAAGGCATTTATTGACAGCGGCGTAAAGAAAATCCTTGTTTCCTCACCTCACTGTTATCATACCTTCAAGAATGAGTATCCCGATTTCAGGGTCAATTTTGAAATCATTCATATATCCCAGTTCCTCTCTGATCTGATCAAGCAAGGCCGTATAACATTAAGTAAAGCTTATAATAAGAAGATTACTTACCATGATCCTTGTTATCTGGGACGTCACAATGGGATATTTGAAGAGCCCAGGGAGGTACTGAATAGCGTGCCCGGGCTTGAGCTTGTTGAGATGCCGGAATGCCGGGCGGACAGCCTTTGCTGCGGGGGCGGAGGCGGAAGGATATGGATGGAGACTCCGAAAGGACAGAGATTTTCTGATCTCAGAATAGATCAGGCCCTTGAGGAGGGAGCTGAGGTTCTTGTAACAGCATGCCCTTACTGCATAACCAACTTCGAAGACAGCCGCTTGACCAGGGATGCTGTGGACAAAATCGAAGTTAAGGACATAACCGAGATCATAGCAGAAGTGATTTAGTCAACAGCCGGTTGAAAAATCGGCTGCCGGCCTTTTAATCAAAGAAATCTTGTGAGGATATAGAGACGTGGAAAAAGAGACTCTGGAAAAGGACAAGATAGAGCAGCCTTGCGAGGCCTTTTCGGGTAGAAATTTTGGTGATGTTCTAGTTGTGGGAGGGGGGATAAGCGGAATTCAGGCATCGCTTGATCTGGCAACAGCCGGCTTTAAGGTCTATATGGTTGAAAAGGCTCCGGCCATAGGCGGCCACATGGCCCAGCTCGACAAGACCTTCCCGACCAATGACTGCTCTATGTGAATTCTCTCTCCCAAACTGGTCGAGGTCGGCCGGCATCCGAACATTGAGGTCATGACATTAACCGATGTTGACAGAGTCGCTGGGGAGGTCGGCAACTTCAAGGTCACTCTGACCAGAAAGCCCAGATATGTAATAGAAGACAGGTGCACCGGCTGCACCACCTGCATGGAATATTGCCCGGTAAAATATCCCGACAGATTCAACCAGAAAATATCCAAGAATAAGGCCGTCCACATATACTTCGCCCAGGCGATTCCGCTAATAGCCTACATTGATGAAAGCTGCCTTTATCTTAAAGAGAAGAAATGCGGAATCTGCGAAGGGGTTTGTCAGAATAACGCCATAGACCTGGGCCAAACTGCCGAGACATTTGATATCAATGTAGGGGCGATAATACTTTCAGCCGGACTCGAGCCTTATGATCCGAGCTTAAAGTCGGAATACGGCTACGGAAAAATGCAGAACGTTGTGACCAGCATGGATTATGAAAGGCTTCTCTGCTCAACGGGTCCATACGAAGGCGAGATATTGCGTTCATCCGACAAAGACCATCCCCACAAGATTGCCTGGATCCAGTGCGTTGGTTCAAGGCGCGTTACTCCGGGCGACAACAGCTATTGTTCCGCCGTATGCTGCACTTACGCCCAAAAACAGGTTATCCTGACAAAGGATCATATAGCGGATGCCCAGTGCACTATATTCCATAACGATATTCGCTCCTTCGGTAAAGACTTCGAGAGATACTATGAAAAGACGGCAGCGCTTCCAGGAATCCGTTTCATCAGAAGTTATGCCTCTATAGTAAGGGAAAATCCTGAAACCAAGAGCGTCGCCATTCGATACTCCACCCATGATGATGGGGTAAAGGAAGAGGAATTTGATCTGGTTGTATTGTCAGTAGGCTTGACTCCTCCTGCTGAAGTTAAATCCCTAGCTGAAAAATTCGGCATAGAACTAAACGAGCATCGGTTCTGTAAAGTGAACCCGGTCAACCCTATGGAGACCTCTCGTCCTGGAATATTTGTGAGCGGTGTCTTCCAGGGACCCACCGATATTCCTGAATCAGTCTTCAGCGCAAGCGGCGCCGGCTCTCAATGCGGCCAGCTCCTCAATTACCGGCGTGGAAAGCTGACCAAGGATAGAATCTATCCTGCTGAAAGGGATGTCTCTCAGGAGGAGCCAAGGATTGGCGTCTTTGTATGCCACTGCGGGGCTAATATCGGAAGGATAGTTAATGTGCCTTCCACAGTGGAATACGCCCTTACCCTCCCGAATGTTGTATATGCTCAGGAGCAGCTATTTTCCTGCGCCACTAATTCTGCCAAACAGATAACGGACACGATAAAGGAAAAGGGGCTTAACCGGGTTATTGTCGCCGCGTGCAGCCCGAGGACACTCGAACCCCTGTTCAGGGATACGCTTAGAGAGGCAGGCATCAATCAATATTACTATGACATGGCCAACATTCGGGAGCATTGCTCCTGGGTACACTCTCTGGAGAAAGAAGAGGCTACAAATAAGGCGCAGGACATTATCCGCATGTCTGTTGCCAGGGCGAGCCACTTGCAGCCCCTGCAGGAGATTAATCTCCCGGTGAACAAGGCCGTCCTGGTAGTGGGCGGAGGAATTGCCGGAATTACCTGCTCCCTATCATTGGCCAAACAGGGACACGATGTTTATTTGCTCGAAAAGGATACGGATCTGGGAGGCATAGCCAGAAGGCTTCATTATACGCTTGAGGGGCTGGATGTGCAGGCATTTCTCAACGACCTCATTGGTAAGGTCTATAAACATCCCATGATTCATGTCTATACGGGCTCCGCCATAACAGATGCTTCAGGCTATATTGGTAATTTCGTAACAAAGATTAAATCCGAAAGAGGCACAGCGGAGATAAAGCACGGCGCTACCATAATCGCCACAGGCGCCGATGAGTTCAAACCCACGGAGTATCTCTATGGACAGGACGAAAGGGTGCTCACCACCCTCGAACTCGAGGAAAGAATTGCTAGGGGCGATGAAAAGATTCTGAGCGCCGGAAGTCTGGTGATGATCCAGTGCGTCGGATGCAGAAATGAAGACAGAAACTACTGCGCCAGGATATGCTGCAGCCATGCGATAAAGAATGCCCTGAAACTTAAAGAGATCAACCCCCAGATGGATATCCATGTCCTGTACCGGGATATGATGACCTATGGATTCAGAGAAGATTATTACCGGGAGGCGTCAGACAAAGACGTAAAGTTTGTTCGTTATGAACCGCAGGACAGACCCTGCGTGGAAACCGCGGAAGAGGAAGGCCGACCCGTATTGAGAGTAACAGTACCTGATTATATCCTGGGCAAAAAACTGGCGATAGACGCGGATATTGTATCCCTTTCAGCTGCAGTCATACCATCGAAGGATAACGTCAATATCTCTCAGTTATTCAAGGTTTCCCTCGGGCCTGATGATTTCTTCAAGGAAGCCCATGTGAAGCTGCGTCCGGTGGAATTCGGCACGGACGGAGTGTATCTCTGCGGTATCGCCCACTATCCCAAACATATCCCAGAGACAATTAACCAGTCATACGGAGCCGCCGGCAGGGCCATAACCCTGCTTTCAAGAGATACCGTGACGGTTTCAGGCTCTGTCTGTGAGGTTAAGGAGAGCAGTTGCATCGGGTGCGGACAATGTATTTCCGCCTGCACCTATGGCGCGATAGAATTTCGTGATACGCGGCAGGGTAAAAAGGCAATAGTCAACCCTGTCATCTGTAAGGGTGACGGGCTTTGTAATGCTAAGTGCCCCACAGGGGCAATACAGCTTAAGCATTTTACCGATGAAGAACTATTGAGCCAGGTTGATGCGGCGGCTTAATCCTTTTTGAATTTATTGTCATGTATAAGCAGGCATTTTTGCAGATAAAAGAGGTGAATACGGATGGTCACAGATCCCAATTTTAGGCCGAAAATACTAGGCTTTGTATGCCACTGGTGAGCATACGGCGCTGCCGACCTAGCTGGAGTTTCCAGACTACAATATGCGACTGAAGCAAGGCTTATTCGGGTCATGTGTTCCGGTAGAGTTGATCTGGCATTTGTTCTCAGGGCCTTTCTAAACGGTATGGACGGAGTGATCATAGGCGGTTGCCGACTGAATGAGTGTAATTATGTCACTCACGGCAACTACCATGCTCTAGCCATGGTGCTTTTGTGCAAGAAAATTATTGAGTTCATCGGATTTAATCCTGACAGACTCGGAATCGAGTTTCTGTCCTCCAGTGAAGGCATCCATTTCGCCGAGATAATGAATACCTTCTCTGCGAGGATCAAGAAACTTGGGCCTCTCGGAAAGTCCGAAGGCATTGACGAGGCTGAACTCAAGTCAAAGATAACGAGTGTCGCAAGGCTTGTCCCCTACATCAAGATGGTCATGAAGGAAAAGCTTTCAACCCGTATCGCCAGTAAAGAAGAATACGAAACGCTTTTCGCAAGAGAAGAAATAGATAGTCTGTTCCGCGATGTAGTCTCCTACTACATTGATCCGGACAAGTGCCAGGCCTGCATGATCTGCTCAAAAAAATGCCCGGTGGAAGCAATATCAGGCGGCAAAAACCTTATCCATATTATTGACCAGGAAAAATGTATCAAGTGCGGCACCTGTTTTGAGGCATGTCCACCAAGGTTTGGAGCGATAAGGAAGTTGTCCGGCGAGCCGGTGCCCCCACCTGTCCCTGAAGAAAAGAGGACGGTAGCGAGAAAAGCAAAGGAAAAGGCTGCATAGATCGGAAATCAGAAAAGGAGGCAGCCGGCTCTTTCGCCTGAGTCGGGATCGCAATCTGGATCCCCGTAAAGAAGGGCATCATGGTCCTGTTGTCAATGTCTGGTTTCGAAGACAACATAGACCAGTTTGGGTTTTTGTGGCTGGAGGTGTTTCCACCAGACCCTTTAAATTATACAAGGATACTGTGAACGGGAGTGAGAGAAACATGGATAAGAGCGCCATTAAGATCAGACTCATGAAGGCTGATGATTTTGATGCCCTGGTCAGGATTGACGAAAAAATAGTGGGGATTTCCCGCCCTGATTATTACAGGATGAAGCTTGAGAGGCTCTTGCAATCCAGGGACTACGTGCCTGCGTCGCTTGTTGCCGAAAAGGAAGACGGAGCCATGGCAGGTTTCGTTATGGGGGAACTCTATATTGGAGAATATGGTATCTCCCAGGAAAAGGCAACGCTGGATACGATCGGGGTTGATCCCGACTTCCAGCATAAAGGCCTCGGGAAAAGGCTGCTCAATGAGTTTATCGCCCACGTGAAATCTCTGGGCGTCACAAAGATAAGCACACTGGTTGAATGGAACGATTCAAGGCTGATACATTTTTTCAGCGCGAACAATTTCAGCCCATCAAAGACCATCAATCTGGAACGTGCAGTATAAGGGCGCCCGTCAAGAATATCCTGCCGCAATCGCCGGCAAAGCCTTTTTAAGGCACTTTTCTGCTACTGTTTCCCAGTCCCGGCACTCAAAGCCTCAGGTTGCTTCAGGCGGCCGTAGCCGCAATAGACATGAATCCCTGATTCCTTGGAAGGAGACGCAAGTGTCATGTTGAGGGAATCCGCCAGTTCTACCGCCAGCGCCGTGGCTCTGGATGCGGACAGAACAAAGGGAATTTTGGCCCTTGCGGCCTTCTGAACCAGCTCATAGCTTATCCGGGAAGAAAGTATCAGCACCCCTGCACGGTGGAGGGAGTTTCGCAGGAAAAGCCTTCCTATTGCCTTATCCAGTGCGTTATGGCGTCCTACGTCTTCTGCCAGGGACAAAAGTTCAAGATCAGGCGTATAGATCGCCGCCGCATGTGAGGCTCTGGTCTTGTGGTAAAGTATCTGCATAGCCTTTAGCCCATCGAGGCATGCAGAGGCCCTTTCAAGGTCTATCAAGGGGCCCTCAGGCAATGCCTGCACCATCTGGGAGAGGTCTTCGACCATCTCCTTTCCGCAGATGCCGCAACTGGTCTGACTCACAAAGCCTTTGCGCTCAAGGACCGTTGTTATGGATTTGAGCCTTTCGGGAGTCACTGTGAGGTTCACAACATTTGTATCCTCTTCCTCGCACGAGAAAATAGTTCCTATATCTTGAAGGCTTTCCACTATTCCCTCGGCAAGGCAGAATCCCGCCACATGCGCCTGCTCGTCTCCAGGAGTCCGCATGACAACCGCGTAAGGCTGCTCCTGTATCCTTATTGAAAGAGGCTCTTCCCGAATCATCTCAAGCCTCTTTGGTCTCCCGACACTGCCTTCCCTAAGGGTAACTGTAACCGCAACTGTGTTGTCCATCACGCCCCACTCTCTGGCTAAGATTTACAGGCCCGCTCAAATTAGGCCTATAAAGTAGTTTTCTAACGAGGATTGTATGAGTTCAAAAATTCGGGGTAGGTGCGGCTTCAGCCGCACGGGAACCGTGCGCCCTGCGCCTGAAGGCGCACCTTACGGAACCTGATTCCAGGTCTGCATGTCCTGATCTACGCAAAGCCATCCCCCCAGTTATTGAGCTGATACCGAGGATTAGCATCTGGTTATTTCTTTTATTAATCGTCCCCCCCTTACAACACTTTGGTAAAAAAAAGGGTTTCATCTCTTATTTCGCCCATCAAGGGCATAGCAGTCACTTATTAATCCGGCGCAGCCCGGCTTTTCTCGAGAATCAGGTATGTCTTTACAGGGCTGTGGACCCCTTTGACCGTAATCTCCCCCAACTCCTGAGAGTCGAAGATTTCCCTCACGCGGCTATATGTCCTGTGACTTACCAGGGTCTGTCCTGCGGTCGCGAGCGAGACAAGCCGCGCGGCCACATTTGTCTGGGTCCCTATCACGGTATAATCCCTCAGGGATTCGCTCCCTATCGTTCCCACGGTCATGAAGCCGGTATTGATGCCGATGCCTATCCCCAGCTCATGGCCGAGTCTCTTCCATTCATCGTTCAATTCAGAGACCTTCCTCTGCATGGCCACGGCCATTGAGACGGCCTTCTCAGCGTGGTCATCCATCGGAATAGGGTCCCCGAAAAATACAAGGATCCCATCGCCCGTGATCTTGTTGAGCGTCCCGTCATGGGCATGCACTATGGAGATCATCTCTGCTATGTACTTATTGAGTAACTGAAAGACCTCCTCCGGCTCAAGGCTGTCCGTAAGAGCTGAAAAACCTCTTATATCGGTGAAAACAACCGTCATCTCTTTTCTGCGAAGCTCGGTTGCAAAGGAGTGATTTCCTGAAAGGATCTGATCCGTTAACTTGGGCGAAAGATATCTCCTGAGTTCGCTGTACCTCTGAAGCTGGTCAACCTGCTGCTTCACCCTTATCTCAAGATCACTGTTGAGCCTGAGAAGTTCCTCGCGGGCCTCTTTGAGGCTGGCGGTCCTTTCTTCGATCTTTTTCTCAAGACCCTTCGCGTATTCATCCAGAAGCGCCCTTGCCTGCCGGAGTTCATCGTTGGCCTTTTCAAGGGCGCTATAGGCATCATTTCGCTCTCTGATATTCTCCCTGAGCCTCTCTATTGTCTGTATCAACTCGCTGCTCGAATCTTCGCATCCTGTCTGGGCCGTGAAGATATGCTTCAGCCTCTGGGCCATTGAAAGGCGGTCATAGAGTATATCAAGAACAAAATAAGGGGCCCCGTATATTTCGCCTTCTGCAAGGAGAACTCGATTGCCTGCCCTCATGGTCTTTGTTATCAGGATACCGGTACCCGGGTCGCCGGCGGTGTCGCATGGGCCGGAAGTCAGCCTATCTCTGTATCTACCCATATATATGGGTTTTCCGCCCACCAGATCCTGCTCAAGCGCCACCCTCCTTCCTGCCGCGCATCTCCTGCCCGTAAGCGGATCTACAACCGTAAGGAGATCATATTCCATAGAGGGAGCAAGGGCGTAAGGCAGAAACTCAGGCTCCTTAAGGAACAATACCGCCGGATCATAGGCACACACCGGCTGTCTTATGATCGCCGGCGGAAGCCCCCATATCGTGGGTATGCAGCTTATTATGCCCCTAAGGTAAGGATCGCCCAGATAGTCTCTGTTTGGTTCAAAATCGCGGTGAAACTCCACCTTGAGGATGACTCTCATCTTCCTTAATGCCCTATCGTATGATGGCGGCAGTAAAACTTCTATTTCTTTAGTATCATTAAAGTTCTTGTTGAAGAAGGGCAGACGTCTGAAGCCGTCGCTGGGTCTTGCAAAAAGCGTTACAAAATGATGAAATCTACCCCATGATCGCAGCCGGGCTGCCGAGGCTCCGCACCTGAAATAAAAATCCGGTTCGGCTATAAGTTCTTTTGCCCTTCTAAATACCCTCTCGTAGTTTTCATAAGTGGTCCATTCGTCTTCATTTAAGAAAAAATCCTGGGGAGATTTGAATCGCTCCTCAGGAAAGGGAAGCCCTTCAAAGAGCGAATGGACTGCGCCAAGTCTGCTGTTGACATAGGCGACAATTATAATGATGCTTCTGTTGTTGATGCAAAAAGGCTGGCTCACGCCGCCGTCCTCCGATAAGTCCCGCTCCTGGGGGCATCCGCCCCTTGGTCAGCTTAAGTCACTCAATTTACGTTTTATATGAAAATGCCCATTGCCTTTCTCCCTCCCCCTCGATATGGGAGGGATGGGTGGGGGTGATTTTCATCCTTTGTTGTGCCCCCCGGCATGATCGTCAAGTCAACTCTATTCAAACTCAAGCGTATCCTTAACTCCTAATCCATGGGGAAATTAAAGACATATAATCCCCGTATCTTTCCTCAGTCTGTAAGAGGCAGGTTTTTTAACGAGCTTTCAATAATCCCCGAAATCTCTTCAAAGCGATCTTTGAGTTCCTTTAAGGCAGGAACCGGCTCAGACCTGGGCACCGCTCCCAGTATCCCATAGCCCTCAGCCATCTCATGCACGTCTGTTTCCGATAGATCAGTCATCAGGATGACGGAAGCCATCGGAGACTGCCTTACAATTAATTTTAGAACATCCTTTTCCGACTTTTCCGATAGGCCCACCAATGCCAGCGACACGGGGTTATTCTTAAGAAATTCGAGAAATGGTATAACTCCATCAAAGCTCCTGACGCAGTAACCTTCATCCTCGAAATATCCGGCCACCTTTCCTTTCAATTCAGGCTCCATTTCAAGAAGAGAAACCACTCTTATAGATGACAACGGCTATTGACCTCCCTTTATCAAGTTGACTTGTCATGATACCCGTCTCGGTCTTTCATGACAAGTGCCATATTCCATTTCTTCCTTGACAATAGCTCAGGTTGATATAAGATGTTCGCTAAGTCTGTCGGGACGTAGCGCAGTCTGGTAGCGCACCTGAATGGGGTTCAGGGGGCCGGAGGTTCAAATCCTCTCGTCCCGACCAGGCCTGATCTCAAGTAATCTATCGAAACGCAGCTCTCAACGCATCGAATAAGGACAAAATTCCAGTTTCCGGCTCTCAGCCGCTTTTTGCGGCGCCTCAGCAGATTCAAGTTCCTCGTTTTTTACATTCATTGAAAAGGCTTCTCAGAAATTTCTTGAGCACCTAAGTTGAATCTGTTCCGCAAAGATGGTAATGTTTACTGGAAAATTGATAGTGTCCATCCGTAAATGAGATAGTTTAGTCGAGTTCAAGGCGAGTGATAATTTTAACCGTAGGAATACATTGACGTATTTCGAGGATTAAAATTTGAGTCCAACGCCGAAATCGGTGAAAATAGCCATTTCCGGATGGACACTGGATAGTCATGGCGGCGTAGACCATCCCGGACCCCGATCCGGGGGCCGCTATCCAGTTCTTGTTTCGGTTTTAAATGACGGCCTGGATTCCTGATCGAGTCGGCTTAAGGCATGTCGCATTTTCATGTTTCGTTTTGCCCTATACGGGCATGGCAATTAGTCAGGTATTTGTAAGGTGATTGGGGTGGTTCAACTGCGAAAAAGGAGGGAGACCATGCGCGTTCCAATTGACAAGATAATGTGCGGTATTGACTTTTCTGATTACTCGGATTTCGCTTTGTCTTACGGCGCTGCCCTGGCCACCGAGCTGAAGGCCAGGCTCTATGTTTGTCACATCATAGATGTCACATCAGCAGTAATCTACGGAGAGGGAATGAGCGATATCCTCATCCAGGAAAAGCACCTCCTCAGTTATGCCAGGGAACACGTAGAAGAGCTTATGAAGGGGCTTGATGTCGCATGGGAACCCATCATAAGTGTTGGTCACCCGGCCGACGAAATGGCAAGGGCTGCAGGTGAAAAAGCTATTGATCTGGCCATTACTGCAACACACGGCCGTTCGGGGCTTAAGAGGATGATTCTGGGGTCTGTAACTGAAAGACTTATGAGGGTACTGCCCTGTCCACTTCTGGCTGTAAGGGGAAAGCAGGATGATGATTTCAAGCCTTCTCCCATTACTCCCAGACTTAGGAGAATACTTGTGGGATGCGATTTTTCTCCCTATTCCGATCTGGCCTTCAATTACGGCCTGAGCCTTGCCCAGGAATTTCAAAGCGAGCTTCATCTAGTCCATGTTATCGAACCTCCAACCTACAAGAACTTGAGCAGGCAGGCAAATGACCTGGTTGAGCAACCCGGAAAGGATCTAAGGGTATATCTGAAAGAAACCCTTGATAATATGGTACCTGTTGAGGCAAGGCTCTGGTGCAAACCCGTCACCGCGCTGCTGGCCGGCTTTGCCCATGAGGAGGTGTGCAAATATGCGCTTGTAAACCAGGTTGATCTTATCGTGATGGGGGTACGCGGACAAGGACTGGTTGAAAAGCTACTGGTAGGCTCCACAACGGACCGCGTAATAAGAGAGGCTCACTGCCCCGTGCTATCCGTAAGGCCCCTGACAGAGGAGGGTTAGCAGACTCAGGCTGTTGACCGCAGTTTCCGAATAGCTCAGAAACCCATCATACCAGGGAATAATTATGATCCTTGTCGTTTCCGCTTTGTTGCTTTTGGTTCTTCTGTACTTCGAGAAGGTGGAGTCCGCAGCCGGCAAGGCGCTTTCAAAATTTGCCCTTTCCTCTCTGTTCGTGACGGCCGCACTGACCGCACCACATCCTGACCGCTCCTACTTCGTGCCGATTCTGATCGGGCTGGTATTTTGCCTTGCCGGGGATGTTCTTCTCGCGTTTTCATCGCCCTGGGCCTTTCGAACAGGACTGGTATCTTTCCTTATCGGGCATGTGTTTTATCTGGCTGCTTTCCTGCGCTTCTTTAACTTCGGGGGTTATTTTGTTATTGCGGTTCTTGCTTCCGCCATCGCTGCGATAATTATCTATTTAAAACTTCTCCCCTATCTCGGAGACATGAAGATTCCCGTTCTGGCATATATTTGCGTCATAAGCCTTATGCTCACCAGCGCCATAACAGCAGGCGCAAGCGGTGTTCTAAGCCAAAAGGCGAGCCTGCTTATCATTTCAGGGACGTTTTTGTTCTATCTTTCCGATATCTTTGTTGCAAGGAACCGTTTTATCAGTAAGCGCTTCATAAACCGCCTGATAGGGCTTCCGCTTTATTACGCCGGTCAGTTTCTCCTGGCCTTTTCGGTAGGATCAGTGAAGTTGGTCTGATAAGGATGCTAAACTTAAATAATATTAAGGACAGCGTGTATGTATCAGCTCAATAATTGGGGGGAAGGCTTTGCGCAGACCAGTACATGCAGACAAGGAATCAGCTTCTTTAGGTGCGCCTTCAGACACAGGGCGCACGGTTCCCGTGCGGCTGAAGCCGCACCTACCTCGGCTTTTTGAGCTGATACGCGTGTATCATCTCAATAATTGTGGATAATGAGCCTTGATTCCGGTTTTTGCCGCAATGACCTTAAACGCCAACTCATTGTCATTCAAGCTAGAGCTGGAATCCAGAATCGCGTCCGAGAAGAATACTTCCCCGATTTATTGAAAAGATACGATAAGATCTACCGCATTCGTTTTTTCTTATGAGGAAATTGCAAAGTTCACAGTTTCGTCATTCCCCGGCTTGATAGGGGAATCCAGTCCATCCTTGAATCAATGCGTTATGGATTCCGGCTTTCCCCGGAATGACGAGCGGTCATAGTTTTGCAGTTGGCTTTTATTATTTATCATTTATACTTTAACTCTTAGTGTAATTTGTTATATTTATTATCATATTAAGGACTTGATATATGAACTTAATGACTGATGAGATAGATTTTATTCAAAATCTATCTATAATTTTTGATTCAGCATATAACGGTATAGTGATAGTAAATAAGGAAGGCAATATTATCGTTTATAACAAAGCTGCAAAGGTTAAACTCAAACTTGAATCAGATGAAGTTATTGGCAGCTTCATCGGAGATGTAATATCCATGGAAGTTTGGCTTGATATGCAGCACATCTTACATACTGGAATTCCTCAAATAGGAAGGAAAATAAAGCTCGATGGCTCGACGATCATAGCAAACCGAACACCACTCTTGATAAACGGCAAGATTGAAGGTGTCATGAGTATTTTTCAAGATATCTCAGAATACGAGCGGGTGATAACGGAGCTTGAGATATACAAGAGGATCAATAAGGAACTGGACGCCATTATCGAGTCTTCTTATGACGGACTTTACATAACCGATGGAAGCGCTACTACGCTCCGAGTAAACAAAGCCTATGAAAGGATTTCGGGTCTTAGTAGAGAGAACCTCCTTGGAAGAAAGATGCGAGAGCTTGTGGACAGGGGCATCATCAGTCAATCTGTGAGTCTCGAGGTCCTGAAGCTCCGTGAACCTGTGACAATAATGCAGGAGATCTTCGGCAAGACAGGGAAAAAGAAGGTAATTGTGACCGGCAATCCGATTTTTGATGAGGACAACCAAAATATTATCCTGGTAGTTACCAACGTGAGGGACATAACGGAACTTGAGGAATTGAGAGAGGAACTGGAGCACAGACGATACCTCTCTGAGAGATATCTTTCAGAACTAAATGAACTCAAAGGAGATCTATTCCCAGAGGAAGGTCTTGTCGCAAGAAGTGAGAAGATGCGAGACCTTATCTCGATGGCTGTCAAGGTGGCACAGGTGGACGCCTCTATTCTGATTACGGGGGAATCAGGCGTAGGGAAGAGCAAGCTTGCGAGACTAATTCACCGCGCAAGCAAACGTCAGGATAAACCGTTTATAAAGATCAATTGCGGAGCTATACCCGAAGCGCTGATAGAAAGCGAGATGTTCGGCTATGAGAGAGGGGCCTTCACCGGCGCCCGGTCTGAGGGAAAGCCGGGACTTTTTGAGATAGCCCATACGGGAACCATAATTCTGGATGAGATAGGCGAACTGCCGCTACATTTACAGACAAAACTGCTCGGCATACTGGAGGACAAAGAACTCATCAGGGTTGGAGGCACAAAGGGCAGGAAGGTTGATGTAAGAGTGATTGCAGCAACCAACAGCGACCTGAAGAAACAAGTGCTGGAAAAGAGATTCCGCCAGGACCTGTTTTTCAGACTGGAAGTAATCCCTATAAACATTCCGCCCTTGAGAGAACATAGAGATGACATCTTACCTCTAATCCAGCATTTTCTTGCAAACTTTAACAAATCTTATGAAACAAAAAAGAGATTTTCGCCTGAGGCCATTGACTGTCTGATAAATTACGATTATCCCGGCAATGTAAGAGAGCTGGAAAATATTGTAGAACGTCTAGTTGTAGTAGGAGATCAAGATTTGATATTGCTTGAACACATACCAAAGTATATGATAGAGAGAACTCTTTATCCGGTAACAGATAGCTCACTTAGCCTTGAAAATTCAACTTTGACAAATTCTTTATCCAGCTACGAAGCAATATTAATAGAGAATATAATCAATAAGTGCGGCACTACTTATAAGGCGGCAAAAATCCTTGGAGTTAATCAGTCAACAGTAGTGAGAAAGATGAAAAAATACGGCATCTCAAAAGCAAAAATGCCTTGATGCATTAAACTCTACCTTTGCATTATTTTAATGCAATTTTACATCACAACTTTAGTTTCAAAACCGACTATTTCTCTAAACTGTTAATTATATCAGCTTAGTTTGTTGTCTCCCAGCGCTGGCACAGATCTCGCTTACGGATAGCACAAAGGGGACTGCTCTACGACATGCTGGACCAAGGTTTTCCTTTCATCTCATTTTGCTCTGAAGCTTGAACTCGAGGGTAGTATTAGTATTGCGTTATCAATTTGTATGAAAACGCCCCTTGCCTTTACTCCTCCCCCTCGACGGGGGAGGGAGGGGTGGGGGTGGTTTTCATCCTTAGTTGTGCCCCATTAGGGCATGAGGGTTAGAGATACTTACGGGATTGAGGGGGGTATGGACTAGGCCGTTATTTAACAGCGCGTTGAAATTCCTCTGTTGTAAGGCTGGGGGAAAATACGAGATGCAAGGCCATCGGTATCCTCAAAAATGAGGTAGTGTCCAGCCGGAAATGAGATAGTTTCGTCGAGTTCAAGGCGGGAGATAATTTTAACCACAGGAATACATTGACGTATTTCGAGGATTAAAATTTGAGCCCAACGCCGAAATCGGTGAAAATAGCCATTTCCGGATGGACACGAGGTAGGTTTTTCCAAACAAACAACAACAAACTTATGGGAGGACTGACAATGAGTGGAGAAAGATTGGGAAGAAGAGAATTTTTAAAGAATGCCGGCTTAGCCGGTATCGCTGTAGGCGCCGCCGGAATAACAGGCGCCGGTTTTCAGGTCCGCTCGGCAAAGGCCGCAGAGAAGCGTTCAGTGCCAAAAACCCCTATAAGGTTAGCCGCAATAAGTTTTCTCACCGGAGCCGCAGCAGCCCCTTTCGGAATTCCTGCCGACAATGCCTATAAGCTCTGTGCTGAAAAGATCAACAGTGAAGGCGGAATATTGGGGAGGAAGATTGATCTTCAGAGTTTCGATGAAGCCGGCGGCGGAGATTCACAGGTTAAACTCGCCAGAAAACTCATACTCGAAGACAAGGTGGATGCGGTCCTCGGATATATTTCTTCGGGTAACTGCAAGGCAGTTTTACCTCTGAGCGATGAACTGGGAGGCTTGATTATTGCCTACGATTGCGGCACCCACGAACTCCTTGAGGAAGAGAAAAGCCCCTTCAAGTTCCCCAAGTATGAACTGGGATTCAGAAGCTCGGCACATCTCGGTATAGACAACATAGGCCTGGCACTTTTTATAGAAGAGCACTTCAAGGGCGTCAAGAAGATTGCCGGCATAAACCCTGACTATGCGTGGGGCAGAGAAAGCTGGCTCATCTTTGAGAAGGCGATAAAGCAACTGATACCTGGAGTGGAGGTAGTAAACACACTTTGGCCCAAACTCTTCACCACCGACTACACAGCGCACATAAGCGCACTCATAGGATCCGGGGCTGAAATCATCCATTCCGCCCTGTGGGGAGGGGATGCTGTAACCTTTTCCAAGCAGGCCATCGGGATGGGGCTGTTTAACAAGGCGAAAATGGCCTATTCGAGAGGGGAGCCTTATCCCCAGGAAGTAGGGATGGAGTTTCCGGAAGGCCAAATAATATGCTGCGCGGGCACTCACTATTTCCTTTATCCTGAGCACGACAAATGGCCTCTTAATAAATGGTTTGTCGAAAGCTATCACAAGAAATACGGCAAGTATCCTACCTATCCATGCTATCATGCCTACCAAGCCATCTATACATACAAGGCGGCGGTAGAAAAGGCAGGCTCTCTCCTAGGCGGCTGGCCCACCCAGGAAGAAATCGCAAAGGCAGCCTCCGGGTTGTCCATCGAGACTCCCTCCGGAATTCTGACAATAGGGGCCGATCACAACGGAAGAGAAGACGTTCTTGTCGGCATATCCAAGAAGGTAAGCGGCCATGCATTCCCGATCCTTGATCCGGAAATGATGGCCATCTATCCGGCTCATCAGGTCAATGCCCCAGCGGGCATTAGAACCGAAGACTGGATAGCTGGCTGGAAAGCTTGATCCATTCCGGGCAAGCCCTCTGATTTGGAGGGCTTGCCCCTATCAGGTGCAATACATGGGAAACTGGCTAGTATATATCCTCAACGGCCTTTATTTTGCGTCATTTTTATTCCTTACGTCTCTTGGCCTGAGCATTATTCTCGGGGTGATGGGGATACTCAACCTCGCCCACGGATCACTGTTTGCGCTTGGCGCATTCGTTTCAGCCTGGCTCATAGGAACCCTCACCGGTCTCCCACCCGGCATAGCTTTTCTTGTGGCGCTTCTGGCGGCCATGCTCGTCGCCGGTTTGATGGGAATACTTATAGAAACCTCCATCATACGCCCTATGTACACCCGAGCCCTTGAGTATCAGCTCCTGATAACTTTCGGCACTCTCCTCGTAATCGAAGACCTCATAAAGATGATATGGGGAGGAACCGCCTACTACGCATCCAAGCCTTTCACCATAATGGGCAATATGCATTTTTTGACCAACCAGTATCCGGTATATTTTCTGTTCGTCATTGCGGTAAGTTTCCTTGCAGGAATTGCGATCTGGCTGATCATGGGAAAGACAAGGGTGGGTATAATGCTGAGGGCTATTTCCATGGATAGAGACATGGCAAGGGCAATGGGCATTAGGATAGGGCGATTGAATACTCTTGCCTTCGGGATGGGAGCAGCCCTTGCCGGTCTTGCAGGGGCACTGATTGTTCCAACCACCCCTGCCCTATTAGGTATCGGAATGGAGCCTCTGATAATAGCATTCATTGTAGTAGTTCTGGGAGGACTCGGAAGCCTGAAGGGCGCTCTGATAGGGTCTCTGATAGTAGGCGAAATAAGATCATTCGGAATTGTGTTGTTCCCTGAGGTGGAACTTCCACTCCTTTTCACTATTGCCGTCCTGATTCTGGTAGTCAAACCGGAAGGACTCTTCGGAAGCAAATAAATGGAAGCGACTAATATTATCAAGAGACCCAAGAGTTATATTTATCCGGCAGTATTCATCTTACTGATTGTTCTGCCCAAAGTGCTGCCCACCTATCAACTCCTCCTTATTCAATCAGGCATCACCTTCGCGATTATGTGTCTTGGATTCAATCTTCTTTTACGCTATACCGGGCTTCTATCTTTCGGTCACGGCGCCCTTTTCGCCGCAGGTGCCTACTCCGTCGCAATGATGGGCAAATATCTGCCGTCCCTCTATAGGGTTGAAATCCTGATACCGGCAGCGATCTGTGTTTCAATCCTTGTTTCAGCACTTTTTGGTTTTATCTGTGTGCGCCATACACGCATCTTTTTCTCCATCCTGGCCCTGGCGCTGTCTATGGTCCTTTACGCCCTGCTGGTAAAGCTCTACAATTTTACAGGGGGCTCGGATGGAATCAGGGTGCCTATTCCGTGGATGTTCGGAATCGCCCCTACGGGTGTGCGCCGCATGGCATTCCTTACAGGCAATTATCACTACTTCCTGGTCTGCATATTCGCGCTTGCGACCCTGGTGATGAGCGCGATAGTAAATTCGCCGTTCGGAAGAGCCCTTCAGTCAATCAGAGATAATGAAGTAAGGGCGGAGATGATAGGAATTCGAGTCAGGAGGTATAGATGGTATGCCTTTATTGTCTCGGGGATTTTTACAGGCATTGGAGGAGCGATGTGGAGCTTTGTAAACGGACACGTTACGCCTGAAAGCGCTGAATGGGTGTTCTCCGGCGAAATCGTTTACATGACGCTCCTTGGAGGATTCACGGTCTTCGAGGGTCCAATAGTGGGAGCGGTGCTCTTCACCTATCTGAAGCTCTATGCCGTAAGCCTTACTCAATACTGGATGCTGATAATCGGGGCAACCCTTATAGTCATAGTAAGACTTCTCCCTGACGGTATAACGGGCGCTATTCTAAAGCTTTTTGCCGCCATGAAAAGAGAAAGGAACAAAGGAGCTTCCTGATGCTTAAGGTGTCTAATCTGGTTAAGGAGTTCGGCAGAGTAAGGATCATCAACTCCGCTACGTTCCAGATCGGCCAATCCGAGATCGTAAGTCTGGTCGGACCGAACGGCGCAGGCAAGACCACCCTTGTAAACCTCATAAGCGGTCACATACTTCCAACATCAGGCAAGATAGAATACCTGGGTAAAGACGTCACCTTTGCAAGCCCCTACAAGAGAATTAAGATGGGCATGGCCAGGAATTTCCAGATAACAAATCTTTTTGAAGGGAGCACGGTTTTGGATAATATAAGAACGTGTCTTCTTTCAGCTCAGGAAAAGATCCACAAAGCATTCTTACCTGTCAGTCACTATAAAGACATTACCACGGAAGCCATTGAAATACTAAATATTTTCGGACTATCAGAGAAAGACAAGCTCCTCCCTGCCTCTCTTTCGGAAGGCGACAAGAAAGTGCTCGATACAGCGATGGCATTCGCCTTGAAGTCGCGATTTCTTCTCCTGGACGAACCCACGAGCGGAGTAGCTACAGGAGATAAGTTCAAAGTCATGGATATCATCGTTGCCGCCATCAGAAAGGGAAAAATGAGCTGCCTGATCGTGGAGCACGATATGGACATAGTCTCCGATTATTCGGACAGGGTTCTCGTATTGAGCGAAGGTGCCATTCTCGCAGACGGAAAGCCGTCGGATATAATGGCGCAGTCTTCGGTAAAAGAGATATTATTCGGGGTCAGATAACATGTTTCTCAAGATCGAAAATCTGCAGTGCCGAATGGCCTCAACCAACATTCTGCGGTCTTGCTCTCTGAGCGTTAAAAACAAAGAAATCGTTTGCCTGATAGGGAGAAACGGCGCCGGCAAAAGTTCCATACTTAAGAGTATAATTGGCCTTTATCCGGCCACTCTGGGAAAAATCTTTTTTGATGATAAAGAAATAACCTCTCTTTCCTGCCATGACAGGGTCATGGCAGGCATAGCCTATGCCCCCGAGGACTCAAGGATGTTTCCGGATCTGACAGTCGAAGAAAATATCCGACTGGGAATGTGGATCACGGACAAGACTTCAAGGAAAGGATCATTTGATCTTCAAAAGGCCATAGATATATTCCCTGCCATAGAAAAATTGAGAAACAGGCGCGCAGGCACCCTCAGCGGAGGGGAAAAAAAGATGGTGAGCGTCTCCCGTGCCCTTGCGCTTAGCCCCTCGCTCCTGCTCCTGGATGAATCATTTGAGGGGCTTTCCCCTCTGGTGGTAAGGGCCTTCAGTGAGGCAATGCAAAGAATAAGGACGGATATGGGGGCCTCGATACTTTTGGCTGAATCAAACGTCCACAATGCCGCGCCGGTTGGCGAGAGGGGATATATTATAGACAGGGGAGAAATAGTCTTTGAAGGGGGGCTCAATGATATCCTTTCCAACGAAGAGCTGATGAGGCTAGTAGGCAGATAGAGATATACGTTAGATAGTGTCCATCCGGAAATGGCTATTTTCACCGATTTCGGCGTTGGGCTCAAATTTTAATCCTCGAAATACGTCAATGTATTCCTATGGTTAAAATTATCGCCCGCCTTGAACTCGACGAAACTATCTCATTTCCGGATGGACACTAGATAAAACTATGATCTCAAAAATCCGGGGCGGGAGCGGCTTTCAGGCCTGCATATCCTGATCGGCTAAAAGTCTTCCCCCGATTTATTGAGATGATACAAATAAATCAATCTAAACGAGATTGGCATAGGGAGAATGATATGAACAAGACCATTCTATTCAGGTCCATACCAAGAATTATAATGGGCCCCGGAACAATAGCCCAGTTGCCCTCCGAGATAAAGGCACTCAAGGGCAAAAAGGCACTATTCGTAACAGACAGAGGAATCATCTCATCCGGTATTTTCGACTCGGTGACTGAACCCCTCAGGGCAGCAGGCATTCCCTTCGAGGTCTTTGACGGAGTTGAGCCGGATCCCAGATACGAAATAGTCGAGGATTGCATTTCGCTCCTTAAGAAGGCCGGTGCCGACATAATAGTCGGACTTGGCGGAGGCAGCCCAATAGATATAGCAAAGAGCACATCGGTTTTGGCGACAAATCAGGCCCCTATCTCCTTGTATTTTGGAGTGGATCTGATTCCTAATCGCGGACTACCTACCATAATGATACCTACTACGGCAGGCACGGGCAGTGAGGTCACACCCATCGCAATCCTTTCAGATGAAGGAGAAAAATTGAAAAAGGGCATAGTGAGCCCTTATCTTTTTCCGGCATCGGCAATCCTGGACCCGGTACTCACCCTTGGGCTTCCGCCGGGGATTACCGCCGCCACGGGAATGGACGCCTTGATACACGCCATTGAAGCCTATACCTCCGTGAATGCTTCAGGCATCACTGATATGTTTGCCCGGAGGGCGATGAGGCTTCTTTACTGCAATCTGAGGACCGCCTTTGCAAACGGAAAGAACCTTGAGGCAAGGGAGGCTATGATGGAGGGCAGCTTGCTGGCTGGCATCGCCTTTGCCAATGCCGGTGTTACCGCAGTGCACGCCTTTGCTTATCCTATCGGAGCCGAATTTCACATTCCGCACGGAGTGGCTAATACTCTTATGCTGCCACATGTTATGCGTTTCAATTTAATAGGAAATGTCGAAAAGTTCGGAGACATTGCAAATATCTTCGGAATTCCCTCACCCGAAAGCGATCATCTTGGACGCGCGGAACTGGCTGTGACGGCAATCGAAAGGCTGGCGCAGGACCTGAAGGTTCCCACGCACCTGGCGCAATTCGGGGTTAAGGACTCCGACCTGAAGGCATTGGCCGAGGGAGTGATGAAGGTGACAAGGCTTCTTGCCAATAATCCGAGGATGATGACGTTGGAAGACGCTGTAGATATTTACCGTGAGGCCCTCTAGCCTTTTTAACAGCCATGCCCTGTTGGGGCACAACGAAGCATGAAAATAAGGAAAAGCAGATGAAAGGTTATTTCAACAGAATACTTAGAATTGATCTGGCGGACCGCTCCTCCAGGGCGGAAGAACTGGATGACGATGTGCTTGAAAAATATCTGGGGGGAAAGGGCCTTGCAACCCATATTCTCCTGAGGGAAAACCCGGCGGGAGTTGATCCGCTTTCACCGGAAAACCTCCTGATATTTGCCCTTGGGCCCGTATCGGGAACCGCTGTCTGGGGATCTTGCAGACACGGAGTTTACACAAAATCCCCTCAGACAGGGCTCTATTCAGAGGCATATTCCGGCGGCACTACTGCCGAATACATGTCGAGGACAGGCTTTGACGCCTTTGTAATAAAGGGAAAATCAAAGAGGCCTGTCTGGCTCGAAATTGCCGATACAGGCGCCCTCTTCCACGACGCAGGAGACCTGTGGGGGACGGATTGTTTTGAAGCAGAGGACCTGATAAGGGAAAGAATCAGGAGCAGCAGACCGGATGTAAAAAATTGCGGGGTAATTGTAATAGGTCCAGCCGGAGAAAACCAGGTAAGCTTCGCAGTTATTGAGAATGACTACTGGCGAAGCGCCGGCAGAACCGGAGTGGGAGCTGTCATGGGCTCAAAGGCCCTAAAAGGAATCGCTTTTCTGGGAAATGCTAAAAAAGAAGTAGCCTCTCCGGAAGCCCTGAAGGACTACATTAAGAGATTTGCAACCAATGCCAGGGATGACAAGGGGGTAAACGCTTACAAGAGCCTGGGAACCCCGATGATGGTTGACATCATGAGCAATGTGGGGAGCTTTCCCACACGATACTGGCACAAGGGGCAAGCGGAGCACAGGGAGTCCATCAACGCGGCCGCCCTCCATAGCAGGCTTGAGGTTGAACCCCACGCATGTCTAAGGTGTTTCATTGCCTGCGGCCGCATGAGCAAGGTTAAGGAAGGGCCTCACGCGGGCCTTAAGCTCGAAGGCCCCGAATATGAGACCATCTACGCCTTTGGAGGCCTCTGCGAGGTAAAAACGATAGAAGAGGTCGCATATCTAAATGACCTGTGCGATCGTCTCGGGATGGATACCATCAGCGCCGGAAACCTCGCTGCCTTTACCATAGAGGCTTCATCCCTCGGGAAGCTGGACTATCAAATAGCTTACGGCGAAACCGAGCGGATCGCCGAACTTTTAAATGAAATGGCTTACAAGAAAGGTATAGGCGCCACGCTGGCCCAAGGGATTAGAGAGGCGGCAAAGCAATGGGATATGGAGGATGTGGCCATACACGTCAAGGGGCTGGAACCGGCAGGTTACGACCCAAGGGTCTTGAAAGGTATGGGGCTTGCCTACGGAAGTTCACCCAGAGGGGCTTGCCACCTGAGAGCCACATTTTATAAGCCTGAACTGGCCGGAATGATCCCCCCGGATCAAATAGAAGGAAAGGCTGCGATGTTCGCCGAGTGGGAAGACAGGCTTATCATATTTGACACTCTTGTGCTGTGCAGATTCTACCGCGATCTATACCAGTGGGAGGCCCTCTCCGAAATGATAAAGGCTGTCACAGGTCTTGACCTGGACAAGAACTCAATGAGAAAGATTGCCGGACGGATATCCGACGAGACAAGGCTTTTTAACATCCGGGAAGGCCTTTTGCCGTCTGATGACAGACTTCCGGTTAGATTCCATCGGGAATCCCTGCCGGAGACAGGCAAGACCATCACACCCGAGGACATGGAGAGCCTCCTCAAGGACTATTACAAAGCAAGGGGCTGGGACGCCGAAGGAAGGCCGCAGAATAGCTAAGCGCTGATCATCCTGACGGGTGGAAGATACTATATACCCTCTCCACGGGATTCCTTAAGCTATTGAAGCGTGATAGCCTTTTCCGGACACATCTCTGGCAGCAGAAGCAAGTGATACATGTGTCGGCATCCACAGTAGGCAGATCATTTACCATGGAAAGGGCCGACACCGGGCACTGCTCTATACAGGTTCCGCAAGCGGTACACTTTTCCGGGTCGGCCTTAGGCCGAAGAATGGTGCGGCTGTGGATGAATTGACTGATAAACTCATTATCGGCCATGGCCTCTCCGCCCAGGGGAGGAACCTTGAAGTCAGGGATACGCTTTAATTCGCCAAGGATTTCGATTGCCGCTTTATCGAAATCCCCCAGCCCAAGCTCTCTGGCCCTTTGCAGAAACATTAACCTGGCCGGATCCAGACCCATCATGCGTGCGATAGTTGCATCAAGGGCCACGGCATTATCCGAGGCCAGGATGAGCCCGATGTCCCTGAGATCAGGGGATGCAGGGCCATTACCTTCCATACCGACCACCGCGTCCACAATAAAAAGGTCGGGCGGCCTGAGCCTGAATACATCAACTATGACCTCGTGGAACCGCATCGGGCCGCCTGCCAGACGATGCAGCATCGCCTTCTGCGCGCCTGGAAGGATGCCGTAGCTGTTTTTTATGGCGCCGGTCATCACTGTCAATCCGTGTGTCTTGAACTTGGGAAGCGAAATCACGATATCCGCATCGAGCACCTCGCGGGATACCCCAACGCGCTCCCTGTATTCGGCATTGAAATCAACCTGAACCGCGTCGTTACCGATATTTTTATAGTAGCCTTTTGCGGCGTCACGAAGTCCCGTCATCTCAAAGCTCATTTCGTTTGCCCCGTAGCTGAAGACTCCCGGATTGTCTCCCACTACAATGGCTGCCGGCCCCATCTCCTCCAGTTTTTCGACAACCGCCCTCAGCACGGCCGGATTCGTGGCGATCCCTTCCTGGGGAGCGGATGCCCTTAGAACATTGGGTTTTACCATCACCTTTTTTCCACGCACATCTATGGGAAACAGCTCAAAGGCCCTGCCAACTGCTTTACGGCAAAGATCATAGGAGGTCGGCTCTATCATTACTTTGAACATTTTTATCTCCTTGCCTGAAAATGGACTGATGCCGATTCATAATTCCGCTTATGTGAAAATAGACAGTCATAGCGGCGTAGGCCGCTATCCAGTCCCTGTTCCGGCCTACGCCGGAATGACGTGCACCATAGCCATGCTTCGTTGTGCCCGTCCATAGGCTGTACACGTCCAGGGGTTGTGCCTGTCCCTGACACGGGGGTTAGAACACAAGCCATTAAACCTTCAATCCGAACAAGATACAAGCTGCCTTTTTTTCTCACCCGCCCAGGTAGGCCTTCTTTACTTCCTCGTTTCTGAGCAAGTCCGGTGAGTTTCCTTCGAGCACGATCCGGCCGTTTTCTATAACATATCCGCGTCCCGCGAAATTAAGGGCCAGACGCGCGTTCTGTTCCACCAGCAATATGGTGGTTTCTTCTCTATTGATCTCCTTTAAGGCCTCAAACATGGAAAGCATCAAGATCGGGGCAAGCCCCATGGAAGGCTCATCCAGGAGCATCATCCGGCGGCCGCTCACAAAGGCCCTCCCCACGGCCAGCATCTGCTGCTCGCCTCCGCTCAAGGTCCCCGACATCTGTTTTCCGCGTTCCCTTAATCTCGGAAATATGGAGAACACTTTTTCCATGTCGTCTTGAACGGCGGCGCGGTCCTTTCTGGCGAAGGCGGCAAGCTTCAGGTTTTCAATAACGGTCAAATTGCCGAAAAGGCGGCGGCCCTCCGGCACGTGTGAAATCCCCAGTTCACTGACCACACGATCGGGCGGATAAGCGTTCAGATCATGCCCATCAAAGACCATGATCGAATTGGCCTCTACCGGCACAAGGCGCGATATCGCCTTTAACGTAGTGCTCTTGCCTGCCCCGTTGGCTCCTATGATACAGACGATTTCCCCTTTCTCTATGCCGAAGTCAAGTCCGTGCAAGGCCTTAATGTTGCCATAGGATACCTTGAGATTCTCCACGACCATCTGCATCAGGTGATATCCTCTCTTCCGAGGTAGGCTTCTATTACCTTCGGGTTGTTCTTGATATCATAAGGCGTTCCCTCGGCGATGACTTCTCCGAATACAAGCGTCTGAATACGTCCGCACAGCTCCATGACGAATTTGAGACGGTGTTCGATAAGAAGGATGGCGACCTTGAACTGCTCGTGGAGCCTGCGGACAATGCCGATCATCTGGATCATTTCCTCCGTTGTCATACCGGCAGTGGGCTCGTCCAGCAGAAGGACCTTGGGACGGATCGCCATTGCTCGCGCCATCTCCACTCTCCTCTGGGCTCCATAGGGAAGGTTGGTCACGATCTGATCGGCGTAATGGGCCACATCAAATATCTCAAGCAGCCGCAAGGCGTTTTCTTCTATGCGGATTTCTTCCCTGGAGAGCTTGCGAGATCCCAGGAAAGCGCTCATAAGACCATAGCTGATCTGCGAATAATGGGCGAGTTTGACGTGCTCAAGAACGGTCATGTGACGCCACAGGAGCATGTTCTGGAAGGTACGCCCCAGTCCAAGGGCTGCTATCCGGTGGGGCCTGAGCCCGATCAGGCTTCGCCCATTTAGCGACACTCTTCCCTCTGACGGAACGTGTATCCCGGTGATGAGATTAAATACCGTAGTCTTTCCCGCTCCGTTCGGGCCAATCAGACCCCTGATTTCGCCCGGATCAATGGCAAGTGAATAGGAATCCACGGCGCGCAGCCCACCGAAGTAGTGTGTCATGTTTGAAACTTCGAGTAAGGCCATTATCAGTCTTCTTTAGCCTCCGCTTTTCCTGACCCTGGGGCCGAGGGTTCTTTTGACATTTAATTCCCTGAAGGCGATAAGTCCTGTCGGTCTAAAGATCATCACCAGAATAAGCAATAGCGGAATTATGATCCACTTAAACAGCTCCAGAGGGCGGAGCGCCTCGCTCAGCATCTGAATGCTGAGGGCCCCCACGACCGACCCCACCACCGAATTTAGCCCTCCAAAGTAAACCATGGCCAGAATTTCAGCCAGTGACTGGATTCCGAAACTGCTCGGGTTTACATAGCGCAGCTCGTGGGCATAGAGGCCGCCTGCGACACCGGCCCAGAAGGCGCCGAACATAAAGGCCGTCATCTTTGTTCTCCTGGTATTGACCGTCATGGCCTCAGCAGCCGTCTCATTGTCTCGCACGGCATTTAAAGCCTTACCCATGGTTGAATTGACGAAATTATTAATCACCACTATGCACACGGCCATGCCTATGAAAACCGCAGGAAGGGTAGCCCAGTGAGGCTGACCTCCCATCCCTCGCGGACCGCCCAGGACTTCAAGATTTTCAAAGACGCTTTTGACGATGAACATGAAGGCCAGAGAGATGATGGCAAGGTAGTCGCCGCGGGTTCTAAAGGAAGGTATCGCAACAACCAGGGCGCCTAATGATGCAGCCACTCCGCCCAGAAGCAGCCCCAGCGGGAACATATAAGGCCCAAGGAACTCCGGCAGGATCGGCGCTCCGAAGAGCCGGTCCTGCCGGAAGAGGACCAGTGAAAAAGTGGAGCTGGCATAGGCCCCGAGAGCCATGAAACCAGGATGAGAGCAGGAAAACTCACCCATATAGCCGTTTATGACATTGATGCTCAGGGTGAGCATGACCGCGATCATTGTCAGTTTTGAAATCTGCAGGCGATAGTCGCTCATATCTGTCCACAAGTGCAGCACCAGATACAGCACCCCCAGATGCAGTATGGCTGACAGCCAGAGGGGAAGAGCTTCCATTGCCGCTGCCATGCGATTTGCCCAGGGCGCGGTCAGTCCCGCCGCAAAGAAGATGGGCAGAGCGTAGATCAGAAATACATACAATATTGCAGCCGGAAACATGGATGGCTGCTTCAGCACCACGGTTAAACCTAACAATGCTGGCACCTTGGGAAGGTAAAGAGCGTATGCGAGTCCTGCCCCGAAAGCGGATTCCGTAACCACCGCCACCAGCATCCCGATAAGCCAGCCTATCACGGGCACGGAGCCGTAGATCTCTTTCAGGCGCTCGGTCATATCGAACACGCTCCTCACAGCCTCAACTGGGTTGTGTAGGGCTGCCCGAAGAACCCGTACGGCCTGAAGGTAAGGATCAGCAGGATTATGGTATATGCGATCAGATCGCGGAGGGTGGACGGGAAGATCATGGCCGTGAATATCTCTATGAAGCCGAGCAGAAATCCTGCCAGTGCGGCCCCCAAAATGGATCCCCGCCCGCCCAGGATGGCTGCCACAAACGATTTCCATCCAAGCAGTACACCCATATACGGGTCCAGGACAGGATAGGCCATGCCGTAAAGGATTCCGGCTGCGGCGGCAAGCGCGGAGCCTATGGCAAACGTCATGGGCGCGATCATATTGAGCGACACGCCCATCAAGGGAACTACCTGGTAATCGTATGACATGGCGCGCATGGCCATGCCCCAGCGGCTCTTCCGGATGAAGGCATGGAGCAGCAGCATGAGAAACAGGGAGACACCCACTATAAGGATTTTTTTATTGGTAAAGTAAACTCCCCCGATGTTATAAGTTACGGTTTCGATCAGGGAGGGAAAGCTGAAACGCCTGGCCCCCAGCACGGCAAGGTTTCCTGTCTCAAGGATGATGCCGATCATAAGTCCGGTGATTGCGGCCGATGCCCTTGGGGCGTCCCTTAGAGGCCGATAACCCACCCGTTCCACGATGATTCCCAGAAGAGAGGTAAGCATCATGGATATGAGGATGGTAAGGATGAGCAGCAGCCAGCCCGGCACTGATATACCGACCGAGGCGGTAAGAAACAGCAGGACGGTAGCCGCACCAAAGCCTATATAGGCCCCTGTCATGAAGATATCGCCGTGGGTGAAGTTAAACAGCATCAGGATGCTGTAAACCATCGAGTAACCCAGCGCGATCAGGGCATAGAAGCTGCCCCATTGCATAGCGTTGATAAAGTTTTGAAGTACAAATTCCATAGTTACGATCCAGGGCCGCGCAAAAATCAGGAGCGGATAGACCTTTCCGCTCCCTCAGTCAGCAGCCGTTTCGCACTATCCTGTCTCAGGGACAGACCTGCTTGTAGAATTCAAATTCGCCTTTATCGCTTATGCGCACGATCACTGCGCACTTGATCGGATCTCCCTCTTCCGTGAAGCTCATCTTGCCGGTTATGCCTTCGAAGTCCTTAGTCTTTGCCAACTGATCTCGAACCGCCTGACGGTCCTTTGCAATATCTCCGGTAAGCGACCCAGCATTCTGGATAGCCTTCTGGGCAAGCCGCAAGGCATCCCACGTGAGCGCCCCTACGTCATCCGGCACGTAGCCGTATTTCTGTTTATAACTGTCTATGAACTCCTTGGTCTGCCCCTTGGCCCCTGCGGCCGCATAGTGTGTGCTGAAGTAGAGTCCGGAGCAGGCCGGACCGCATAGTTTTACCGTCTCTGCCGATCCCCAGCTATCGCTACCCAGGATAGGGGCGGTGAATCCAAGCTCACGGGCCTGCTTAACAATGAGCGCCACCTCATTGTAGTATTGCGGGGTAAACAGGAACTCGGCTCCTGAGCCCTTGATCTTGGTCAACTGAGAGCTAAAATCGGCATCCTTGGTAGTGAAGCTTTCATAGGCCACCACCGAGCCGGGGCCATTGATTCCTTCCCACGCCTTCTTGAAGTATTCAGCCAGACACTTGGGGTAGTCGCTTGCCACGTCATAAAGCACCGCTGCCTTCTTGAACCCGAGTTCCTCCTTGACAAAGTTTGCCACCACCGGCCCCTGGAACGGGTCAAGGAAGCATCCTCGAAATACAAATGGACGGTTTCTGGTGGTGTCGGGATTGGTTGACCAGGGGCTTATCATCGGCGTCTTATAATCGTTTGCAACTCCGCCCGCAGCGATCGCCTGTTTGGATGACTGGGGCCCGATAATGATAAGCACGCCGTCTTCGCTGATCATCTTGGTATTGGCCTTGACTGCGGACTCGGCCTTGGATTCATTATCCTCTATAACCAGCTCGACCTTGTATTTCTTGTCTCCGACCTGAAGCCCTCCGGCCTTTTCGATTTCCTCAAGCCACATCTGTGCCGCGTACTTGGTGCCCTCGCCCACCTTGGGGATGTCGCCTGTAATGGGAGCGTTAATGCCTATCTTGATCCTGGCTTCGCGCTCTTTGCCGCACGACATAAAGGAAAATGCCATAAAAAACATGAAAAAAACAACCAGGACTGCCCTTGATTTATGCATAACTCCCCCTCCTCTTTCTACACAACAAATAAATTTTTTCAGTTATTCCCAGGAAAAGTGAGAAACAAGTTCAATGCGTGAAGGGTCTTGATAGCACGCGGTAAATGCCAGTTCAAGAAGAGTTTTTGCCGTGCATAGGGGCAATGTCACAGGCCCTTGTGACAGCCTCCCAGGCTGGGCAAGAAACAATGGAGCCATTGTGTTTACCCTAGGATTAAAGCGTAATCAAAAATTATCAGGCAAGCTATTTTGTAACGAATTTTCCAGCGCTGTAAACGTTTTTCTTGTTGGGGAAAAACATTTTCTTACCCAATTCGTTACCCAATTCAATCGGCATTACCCAATTGCCACTCGGCGGTTTTTTGCCACCGGGCGTTCTGGCCATTTTCAACCCTTGATTCTCATCATTCGATCTAACAGCAAGTTCTCATTGACAAACGACCATTTTCGTAATACATTGTCTTCCAGGAGGACTTATTATGACAACACTGACCATTCGATTGCCTGAAGCACTTAAGGTGGCTCTTGAGGAGATCAGTCGCGAGGAGAATCGCGCTGCCAGCGACATCGTGCGCGACTCCTTACGCAGATATATCGCGGTTGAACGCTTCCGTTCTATTCGTAGGAAAATACTTGCCTTCGCCGAGGTCCAGGGATTGCTGACAGATGAAGACGTGTTCAAGGCTCTTTCATGATCGTAGTTATTGACGCAAACGTCGCCATCGCAGCGGTAGCAGCCCGTGGTTTGTGCGAAGCCGTGATGGAGCTTTGCCTTGAACACCATGAAATCGTATTATGTGAAGGGATCCTGACCGAAATCGAGGAGAAGCTGCGCGATAAGATCGGAGTACCTTCTCCGATAATGGCCGAATATCTTCAGATTCTTCGCAACAACTCAAGCGCCCTTGAACCTGAAGCAGTAAATCCGGACGCATGCAGGGATCCCAAAGACCTGATGATTCTGGGACTCGTAAAGCCGGGGCACGTCCGGGCCATAATAACGGGAGACAAAGACCTCCTTGTCTTAAAGGAATATGCCGGAGCGAAGATTCTATCGCCCCGTGCGTTCTGGGAGATGGAGAAAGAAAGTTGATATTCTCCCTTTCAGCACTTCCCTCTTCAACACCGTGTCCCACGACGTTTGGAAACACAACCATTCTATTTTCGCCTCCCGCAGTTGAAGTGTCACCATCTTGCGGCAGGCTGAATACCAGACGTTTATATGAAAATACCCCTTCCCTTTAGTCCTCCCCTTTGACGGGGGAGGGAGGGGTGGGGGTGATTTTCATCTTTCGTTGTGCCCCATCTGGGCATGGCTGTTAGACAGGATGCCCTTTCATGATCGGCTTCCGCAGCATGACCAGGTCGTCGTCCAACCCGTGGCGAAAAATATCGAGTTTGGATGAAGCAGCTTGGATGTTTTCGGCGTGGACCGGTTTGATCCGGAAAGGGAAGAAACTCGGGCTGTCAAATAGGTCTCGGAGCGGAGCCGAACCGTTGGGGCGGGTGTGGAGAGACGTTTCGACCAGCCAGGCGATCAGTCGGGAATCATCAACGGCCAGCGGTGTCCCGGCGGAGTAGATACCCTTCGACCCGGTCTCCTGCAGTACGCCCCAGTCCAGGTACGAACGTAGCACGCGGCGGGCTGCTCGGGAAACAGTTTCCCGCTCGCCGTATTGCTCGCGGACCCGACGCTGGACATGAGCCGCAGCAGCGGAACCCTGAAGTCTCAGCAGACGGCCGGTCTGAGTGGCTACCCCCGACCAGAACGGGTAGACGGCCATGACCATCCCCCAGTAAATGGCCAGATGATCGGGTCGAGGAACATGTTTGAGTAGTTCCAATCCTTCGACGCGCAACGACTCGAGTTCGCTCGGAACAGTCAGCCATGTCTTCAGTAGAATCGTGATGATCTTCTCACGATTGCCACGCTCGGCCTGGCCGCCTACGGACACTTTGTCCTTCAGCAAATCCTGCAAGGCTTCGTTGACCGCAGCCTTGTCATTCCCTGCCAGGACCAGGTTGGCCGTCTGCTCAAGCCATTCCAGACGCACCCGCTGACTGAATCCGATCTGGTCGGTCCGTCTGGTCATTCGCCCCTCCTCTCGATCTGAACAAGAGGGACGATGAGTTCCTCGACCGAAATGCCGCCATGGCTTACGGTTCGCCGTTTTTCTTGGACAAACGCCTGCCGAGCAGGAGCCAGGAGAGCGAGGTAATCCTCCGGAAGGCCAACTGGGCACCATTCCAGCGCGGACGGAAAGCATTCTTTCACCTTGCTGCGAAGTGCTGCGTCGGGATAGACGCGGACCCGTTCACCGCGTAGGTCTGCCACAGCCCCTTCGGATGGACGACCGCAACCTTCCGCCTCGAGGTTGCCATGATCAGAAGTCAGATAAACACGGAAGCCCCGATCCAAGAGCAGATCGAGGAGTGTGTTCAGATAAGGCTGCTTGGCCCACTGGCACACCTGGTTGTGCATCCCGGCGGTGCCCATTTCCATCCCGTGCATGATCTTGTCGACCTTGTCCACGACCAGCCCGGCGACCCTTGCCCTGGGATGAGAAAGCGCTTCGGAAACGGTTTCCAGATTACCGTCGCCCAACCCCTTGATGTAGACGACCTCGTTTGGCATAAGGCCCTGATCCGCCCAGAACTGGGCCCAGAGAGCGGGCTCCTTGTCCGTGGTCTGGATGCTGTTCGGGAAAAAGATGGGAGCCTTGCCTGCGAAGGTTGCCTGGCGCGAGACGGAGGTAAGCGAAGGAATCCAAGCAAAGACCGCCTGCTCCCGGAATCGCAGCCCGGGCTGTTTTGAGGCAAGTGCTTCCCGGACCACCAGCCATTGGTCCAAGGCAAGGCCGTCCACCACGATCAGTGCGATCTTGGATTTGCGGTCTTCTCCCATTTGGCGGGCAAGAAATCGCGGGAGGTGATGCAACATGACCGGAGGCACCGGTGGCAGGTTGACAAGCCCGCCGTAGCGCTTGAAGAGCCAGGCTGCGAAACCGGCATCCACCTGTGCCTGCAAGTTCTTGATGCGTTCGCCCGTCGCTTCGGGAATCGCTTCGGCCTGATCGTTTGCCAGCAGGATTGTCTCCGCCCATCCGCGGGCAAAGTGGAACCAGTCCGTGTGCTTTGCGTCCTCGGCCGGAATGGATGCCTCCAGGCTGTCGATCAGCTTGCCCAGACGACGAGACCTGTCTTCGATGGGAACGGTTCGAACGCCGATGCCTACCCAGGTTCTGGACAAGGTATCCGCATGCTCGTGTGGGACTGAGTGCAGCACCCCCTCCACGAACAGGTTGTCGATGTAGACCTGGATGTCATGGTGGTCGAAGGGAAGTATGGGAATTAAGTGCGTAGTGCGTGGTACGTGGTGCGATTTGTACTCGTTGATTTGAAGGGCAGGTCCGCGCACCTCGCACTTCGCACTTAGCACTTCGGCCGCAAAGCGGTCGAGAAAGATCGGCCAGCGCTCCTGGAGGAATGCGAAGAAGGCTTCTCTGTCCGCCACCAGCGTCTCAAGTGGCCAGTCGTCGAAGACGTTGCTCTGGCGCAGGAGCTGGATGAACCGCTCGTCGAGGTCAGTTGGGATTCGCTGTCCGCGGTAGTGACGGCGCAGCAGCACCCGCAGGAGGTCGGATGGCTGTTTGACCAGCTCGGGCGCAATTTCAAAGACATGCCGGAGGACGAACTCCTTGGTGGCGTTGTCTCCCAACTGGCCAGGTGCATGTCGGACCGAAGCCTCATACAAGGCATCGAGATCTCCTCGATCCAGGGCAGCCACAACCGGGTAACTGAGGTTCGGGAAGATGTCGCCGAGATTGAAGGAAAGTCTGCGGCCGGCCTGGAGGAGATCATAGGGCAACCCACTGAGGTCGCTTGCCTGGGAACGTAATACCACAACGAGGTCCGTGTGCTCGCCGCGGTCCCAGCGGGAGCGGAACTTCGATTCATAGGCGTAGCGGAACGCGATATGGTCTTCAAACGGGATCAGCTCGAATCCACGCTCGCGGACGCCTTCGAGAATGCCTTCTTCGAGGAGGAGTCCGTCCGGATCGGCCACCAGGGTGAGTCGGGCAACCTTAGGAGTGAACTCCCGCAGAATGTGGCTTCGCCACGATTCTGCGGAGTGCGATGTGCGTGGTGCGGAGTGCGTCATGAACCGGGCTCCCGGTCCAAAGATTTCCTCAAGGCACCGATAAGATTGCTGATATCACGGCAGAGTGAATATGCAGTCTCAAAATCTGCTTTACCTACATATTCTAGACTGCGTGCGAGATAGACCTGACTGCGAACCTCCGCTACTGACCCTCTCGCCACCGACAGGAATTGGCGGAATTCCGATCTGCTGTATCGTTCAAATCCCTCGGCAATATTCGACATTACTGAGACGGCAGCCCGCTGGATTTGATCTCGCAGTCCGAAGTCTCTGCAAAATGGATCCTGACCAGTCAGCCGGTAGACATGAACTGCCAATTCATGTGCCTTCTGCCAAACAATCAGATATTCGAACTTTTCCACTTTCGCACTACGCACGACGCACCTCGCACTACGCACGGCGCACCTCGCACTCCGAGCTTACGACGCGAATGACAATGAGCGTCGTAAGCTCGGGCAAGGCATGGGCCTTCTGATCGAGCTGCTCCTGGAAACTCCGCTCTTCCTGCGAGAGGAGGTTCAGGCGATAGTTCCGGACCTGGGTCAGACCGATCCGCTCTATGATTTTACGGCGCGCGGCAAAGGCGTAGTCTGCCTTCTCGCGCTCACGTGCGATGCGCCCCCCGGTGCTCTTGCACGAGTGCCTCGTAGATGGGCTTTCCGTGTTCCTCCGCGGCGTTCTGCAACTTAGTGAAGGCTGCGTGTGAGACCTCTGTGTCAAGGACGGACCGGACCTGAGTGCTTGCCGCGAGAAGCTGATCCCACACGTGTCTGGCCGTCGGCATATAGACCATGCCGTTGTCGGCCAAAAAGAGCGGCATCATCCTTCGACGATTCCACTCCATGGCGGCAATGGCAATTCGCCACAGGGACCAGATGCCTTGGACTTCCTTGGAGAGACCTGGGATCGACACGATGGAGACCGGCTGGCCCGGTGCAAAACGGGGGAGCCGCATGGCCAGTCCGCGAATCCGAGGCTCTTCAAGCCCCAAGTGCGTCGCTACAGAGTGCGGGGTGCGTAGTGCGGGGTGCGTGAAGCAACCGACTTGTTCCAATCCATCAGGCCAACGCAACCGCCAGATATTGTGAATTCCTTCTCGGCCAACGATTTCAGCGCCCGGAGCATTCCTGTTCGCACCGCGCACCGCGCACCCCGCACTTCGAAGGTATGACGTAGTCATAGCTTCGACCCAATGTGGCAAGGGGTGAGTCAGCAGCCGCTGGGCTTCGCCGGGTTCCAGGTCCTCGGTCGCCCCGAGCACGGATGCGGTCGTGCGCGCCTCGCGAGCCTGCTCCTGCAGGCGGGCTACCACGCTCTCGACGGAGTCCTCCACCTTTCCGGGGTTGAGGATCGCCTCGACATACATCTCGTCGAACATGTTACCCGCTTGGGCCGAGTCGAGGACGTCGCCGGTCTTGTCGATGCCGAACTCCTCGAAGATGACGGCGAGCTTCTGCTCCAGGACCTCACGGACCCGATGCTCGACCGAGTCCTCGAAGACGAAGTTGACAGCGCGCACCACATGGGCCTGACCGATACGATCCACCCGGCCGATCCGCTGTTCGAGACGCATCGGATTCCAGGGGATATCGTAGTTGATCACCACGTGGCAGAACTGGAGGTTCAAGCCCTCCCCGCCGGCGTCGGTGGAGATTAGGATACGGACATCCTTGGCGAAGGCCTCCTGGACTCGCTTGCGCTCTTCCATGTCCATGGAGCCGTTCAAGCAGACGACCGAGAACCCGCGCTCAGTCAGGAACCGACGCAACATCTCTTGGGTGGGAACGAACTCGGTGAACACCAGCGCCTTCAACTCCGGGTCGTTCTCCTCGGACTGGAGGCGGTAGAGCCAGTCGAGCAGCGCCTCGGCCTTGGCATCCGGTCCGATCTGCTCGCAGCGAGCCGCGGCTTCCAGCAACAGCTTGACCTCGGCGCGCTCGTTCTTGAGCGCCTTGAGGCGGGTGCGTAGCAACACGTCGATCTGCTCCTGGCCGTCCAGGTCCGCCCATTCCTCTTCGGAGGTGAGTGGGAACAGGGTCAGTTGTTCCTGGGGTGCGGCGAGCGCCTCGAGCCGCCTTTCAAGTGTAGTGCGAATGGCACTCGTGCTGGAGACCACCAGACGCTGCATCAGGATCATCAGGAAGCCGATGTAGCTGCGCTTCTCCCGTATGGCCTGGTTGTAGCCATCGCGCACATATTCGGTGACCGCCTCGTAGAGGTGCTGCTGATTGCGGTGCCGCTCCTCCCAGGAAACCGGGCCAAGCTGCGTGCGCCGTGGTTTGAACAGGGGCTTCCCATCGGCATCGATGGCGCGGCGCTTCTCGGTGCGGATGACATGCGGCTGGACCCGCTCGCGGGTGACGCTGCTGATGTCCGGGAACTCCTGGGCGTCGATCAGGGAAACCAACCGATGAAAGGCGTCGGTCTTGCCCTGGTGCGGAGTGGCCGAAAGCATCAGGAAATAGGGTGCGGCCTCGGAGAGTCCCTGCCCCAGCTTGAAGCGGGCCACCTGGTCGGTGCTGCCGCCGAGACGGTGCGCTTCGTCCACGATGACCAGGTCCCAGCCAGCGGAGATCAAGTCCTCGAATCGTTCGCGGGCCGCCGCGCCGCCACGACCTTCCGCGGGTTTGACAGAGTCCATCGAAACAACAACTTGATCGAACAGGCAGAATGGGTTTGGTGCACCGGAGTGCGTTGTGCTTAGTGCGGTGTGCGTTGCTGGCCCTATCGCACCGCGCACTTCGCACTTCGCACTGGAAATTCGCCGCAATGTTGCCATGTCTTCGGATAGGATCAGGTGAAACGATTCACTGAAATGCTGGCGCATTTCCGCCACCCACTGGCTCACCAGCCCCTTCGGGGCGATGACCAGCGTTCGCTTGACCAGCCCGCGAAGCTTGAGCTCCCGCATGATGAGCCCGGCCTCGATGGTCTTGCCCAAGCCGACCTCGTCCGCCAGAAGATAGCGCACCCGGTCGTTGGCGATGGCGCGGGATAGAGCCCGAATCTGGTGCGGCAGCGGGATGACGGAGGACTCGATGGGAGCGAGCAGGACGTCCTGAGTCAGGGCGTCGGCCACCCGCGCGGCGGCAGCGATATAAGCGATATTGTCGGGCGAGCCGGTGCCTGCACTCTCCAGGGACTTGAGCCTGGAAGCCGGGATGCGGACCACGGAGTCGCGGCCGGGCAGCCAGACGCGGCAGGTCGTCTCACCCCAGAGCGTCTGGGCTTCGATGACCTGACAAAGCTCCCCGTGGTCCGGGCTGTAGTACCAGCTATTTGCATCAATCCGCATTTCGACCAAATCCTCTATGCACCGGGCTCCTCTTTGGTTTGTTTTCTTGGTTTCATTCTCTGTTTACTCATTGTTTCGATAAGACCTGCCGCCTTCATTACACACTCCAGACTAATGGGCGGGACATCCACCTCTTTTCCAACATAGCCGGAAAGGTATTGCTCGGATGGATTGTCAATATTAGATCGCGAGCAAACCAAGTACGCTACTGATTCCGCCTCAAATTCCCGCGTGCCGTGGTTTAATCCACGACGGTCCGGCCAGCATTTATCATTCGGAGTCCCCAAGTGGCCACAGTAGAGATGTGCCAGTTCATGTACGATAGTGACGTACTGGGCTTCACGGCTTAGCTTTCCGTTAATAAGCAGGTCATAGCGAACTGGAATGTCGGTAAATATGGGGTTCCGGTATTTATCAACACCCATTTGAAACTTCTGAGACACCCTAACATCTTTAGCAATGCGGCGAATCGACCCAGCGGACTGTGATCCTTCATGCGATTTCGTAATCCGAAGACCATCACGCTTGGCGTTTTCGATCACCCTCTCGAGCCCATCTCCAACATAACCTTTTCTGACTTCAAACGGTTTGTCCACTTCAGGCGGAAGAAATTTAACATTTTCTGTAGGATCCGTATCGCTCACATCAAAGACAAACATTACTGGACCCATGGGTTGCAAGATAACCAATGGCCGAGCGCCAGCCCTTATACGTCGTCCAAAGTCACGCAGCCAGCGATGTGGCGGGGCCACATACTTGGCTCCTGCCATCTGCACATGCACTAACATGGCGTTGAAGGGAGAATAGAACCGGAAACGAGCGACAAATTGCATCAGCTCATTGTATGATTTACGCGTCTTGTACTGACAGGTTAGCGTAAAGAGTTCATCAAGTGCGCGTTTCGCTGAGTTCTGCTCCCATATCACCGCCGGAGTTGTCTCAGTTTCTGCACTTAGCTCGTCACCGAAAAGAGATGCTTGATCGCCTCCAGCCATAGTCATGCGTCCTCCCCCGAACGGGTGAGTGCCTGGTCGTACCACATGAGGAGCTTCGGGTCTTCCTGGAGGATGTTTTCGGGAATCTTGCGGGCCACGGTGATGATGGTGTCGTAGTCGCGCTCCTGCCATGCCTTCTTAAACCCGGCACGGACTGCCTCAAGGCGAAAAACCTTCAGGCGCTTCTGGCTGGATCCCCGGTATTCCTCGAATTCTTTGAGCAGGGACCGCTCGCGCAGCTTTTCCAGGTCGCCAGCTTTGTTGGGGTCGGGCACATACCAACGGTCCTTCGCTTCGCGAAGGAGTGCGAGGTGCGTAGTGCGTAGTGCGCCTGACTCCTCTATTTCGCACTTCGCACTTTGCACTTCCACACTGATCAATTCCCGCAACTGGGAACTTTGCTTCATCCACGAAACAATTTGCACGGGAATTGATCCCTTGCCGTCGTAACGGAGAAAGTTCTGCTCCAGCAGTTCGGAAAGCTCCAGCGGCTTTTCGTGTTTTTGCCAGCCGCCGATCTCTTTCAAGAACTGCGGATGGAGTTCCTGAAAGGTCTGCGGCTTCTTGAGGAGTTGCTGTTTGAGCCACTGGATGGCCGAGGACTCATCTGTGACAAAAAGCTGGAGCTGTAAAACCTCTCGGACGGTCATGCGCTTCTTGTCGTACTCGGTCACCTGCTCGGGGAGGAAGAACATCCCATCCCGCTCGGAAAACCGCTGCACAACTCCGGCATAGAATTCAGCAGCGGAAAGCGGAACGGTCACGCCACGCTGGACGTGGAAGGCCACCATCCGGTCGAAGAGCAGGTAATTCTGGCGCTCGGCTATAACCTCGGCTTGCCCGTCCTTGGAGACAAAAACCGGGAGCTGCTTGAGATGAGTACGGACGAAGTCCCAGACTCCTTCTTCGGTTCCAGCTTCGAGTCTAAAGCGTTCCTCAAGGCCGCCGTTGGGTTTGTAGGCCGAAATGACAAGATCCTGCTTTACCGCACCGGCTGCCGTTACCTGGTTGAAACTACCCTGCTCGCGATCCAGCGTCCGAACGTCGGCCACCACAAAACCGGCATTACCAATTGCTTCCTGGATGGATGTCCAGACGAGGTTCTTTGAATTGTGGAACACCACCGTCATCCACCGGCCTGGTTTCAGAACCCGATAGTATTCGGCGAAGGCCCTTCGCATCAGGGCGGAATAGACGGAGAGCGTCTTGTTCTTCAGCTCGTCCCACAGCACTTCATTCTCAAGGCGCGAAAATAGATTGTGCCATGCCTCTATCAGAAGATTGAGATCACCATACTTGATCGCATCGCCAAAGGGCGGGTCGGTGTAAATGTAATCAACGCTCTTGTCGGGAATCGGTGACTGCAGGGACGATGCGGTGGAAATGGTAACTTGCCTGCTTGTCGGTAATTGGTTAGCAAGAAGCATTTTCAAAAGTCGTTTGTATTTCCCTTCCAGAACATACCATGGGGAAGTTTCAGTACTTGCAGGTGGCAGATAATAAGCGTTTCTGACAAACTGGTTTACCTTGGAGTAGGTAGCTGCACAGTAGAAGTTTTGAATTGTCACCCCCCAAAAACACTGTTCCACCATGAATTTCAGGAAACCTCTAACGCGCACATCAGGCCATTCTCCAGCGATACGCCACATGGTGGAAAGCGCATGGAGCGCTCGCGGAAGATAGAACTGGTGATAGTGGGTGATGCCACGTTCTGCCAGGTGGTTGCTGTCTCTCATCTTGCCGATGGGGAGCTTGGCGGTTGGAAACCAATCCTTGGGCTGTTCATTCGCGAGGCGATTGATCAGCGCCAGGTCGTGCTCATCCGGTTTCTTGCGATACTTGGTCTTATTACCCCAAAGTGTGTATTCAATCTCCACCGGCGCATAGGTAACCTTGCGCACGGTTTCGCCGATGGCCTTGTCGAAGGTGCTCGTGAATTTGTGTTCGCAGCTTCGCGTGGTCAGCGCGGCCCGGCAATGGGGGCACTCGAATTCTCCGGCAAACTTGCCGGTCTTGGGATCATAGGCCTGATCCATGAACACCACGTCTCTGGCGCAGTTGGGGCAGGTGAAGACTTCGGACCAGACCACATAGTTGATGCGGCCTTTCCGCCTGCCGTCTGTGTGCAGGGTCTCGTACATCCAGCCGAGCTCCGCATCGATCTTTTTGAAGAAACTGTCGGCAGCCTTCTTGAACTCGTGGGCGGAGACGTCCAGATTCAGGTTATAGGCAATGAAATTGGCAACCGGCGAAAGGTCGATGAGGATTGGCCGCCGTGCTCCCCAGAGGGGCGATGGAAGGCCGTTCTTTTTCCATTCCGCTTCAAGGGTTGCCTTGAACTCCGCTTCCGGTTGGCCGCAAAGCTGCGCGGCCTCGCCCGTCATGCCGGAACCGGAGAAGCCGTCGAGCACGATATCGCCCGGCTCCGTGTAGTGCAGGATGCACGGCATGGTGGCCAGGTGGGGAATCTTGGAATGGTACGAATGTGCCGTATAAATGGGATGCGTCTTCCCCGCACCGGTGTCACTTGCAAATGGCTCGCGACGATAGCTGTCGGTTCCAGGATCGTACGGTTTTCCATAGTGACGGATGAAATCTTCAAGAAACGGATTAGGGCAGGCGGTGTAATACGGGGGATCGGACAGCGCCAGGATGTCCTCGTCCGAGCCGATGGGGAATCCCTCGATCTTGCGGAACTCGGGGTCCTTCAGCTTTTTACGCAGGATGCCGAGGAAATGCTCCCGCCGCTCCTCGTCGTTCGGGAACGTCATGCCCAAGCAGGTCACGGGTCCCGAGTCCCGGGTCGGGGATCTATCTGTGTCAAACATCGTCTGCTGATTATGAGGCTGATCACTTTTCGCCATCCTTCAACTCCGTTTCAGGCTCTTTTCATTTTTGACTCGGGACTCGTGACTCGCTGACCCGCGACTTAGTCACTATTCTGCTGACCAAGTTGACGATTAAGCAGGGTCGACTTAGTCACTGTCTTGGTCACTTTCCTCCTCCAAACGTTGTCTCTCTTCAATCAACCTTCGTTCCCGATCCAGTTCTCGCCGGAGTTCCTCCTCGGTTGGCAGATAGAGCATATATTTGGAAACAAAAAGCTGTTTGCTGTTATTGAGTACGGAGTATCGGGCAATGGTTTCGTTCTTCTTGGCGCAGAGAATAAGGCCGATGGTCGGGTTGTCGCCTTCCGTAAGGTACTTGTCATCGAACATCCGGACATAGCTGTCCATCTGGCCGACATCCTGATGCGCCAATTCGCCGATCTTAAGGTCGATCAATAGATAGAATTTCAGGATACAGTTGTAGAAAACCAGGTCGACATAGAAAAAATCCTCGTCAAACTGCAATCGTTTCTGGCGGCCGACAAAGGCAAAACCTTTGCCCAGTTCAAGGAGGAACAACTGAATATTGTCGATAATCGCCTTTTCGATTTCGGATTCATGCAGAACATCGGAATCCGGCAAGCCAAGAAAATCGAGGATATAAGGATTCTTGATGGTGTCGGCGGGAGTTCTAACAGTGTGCCCTTCCCGGGTCAGCGCCATGACGCCTTCCTTATTTCGGCTCTTCAAAAGCCGCGCAAACAGGAAAGTATGGACCTGGCGTTTGAGATGGTCTACATCCCAGCCTTCATTTTCAGCTTCGATTTCATAGAAAAGGCGTTCATTCTGATTTTCGACGTTCATCAAGGTCCGGTAATGCGACCAGCCCAAATAGGGCGAGAAGCCCCTTACGGCGCCGGCTTGTTCGACAGCCAACGTCATGGTATCCAAAACGCCACTTTGCGTGTGGCGTTTTCCTGAGGTTTTGAATTCGCCATATCCGATGTGGCGAATCTCAGGGATACGGTCAGCATAGACCAGGTAAAAAGTTCGGAAGTAACGCAGGTTGGTAGTGGAGAATCCACGCCCGTACTTCCTGGTTAACTTAGCGGAAAGCTGTTCGATTACCTGTTTGCCGTATTCGGCACGCTCACCTCCGCTCTGGATTTGCTGAACGATCTCTCGACCGATAAGCCAATAGGCGACGACCATATTGTTATTGACGGACCGAACAACATTGCCTCGCGCTTGTTCAAGAATAGAGACAACACGATCAAATAGATCGGTGCCCTCTGGCCGCATGAGAGTAAGTCCGTTTGTGTCCATATTCACTCCAGCACGATCCGCACCTTGCCGGGTTCCTTGCCTTTGGTCAACCCGTCCAGATATTCCTCGAAGCGTTTCCGCATCTCCGCCGGGGTGGCCGGGGAACCGCCCGCGAGCAGGGCGTCGCGCAGGTCCGTGATCTTGACCGAAACCTTGGTGAGCCCGGAGAGCACCTCCTGCAGGGCGT
>Ga0210051_1000222_pt1 | contig 48419 bp, 44 predicted proteins | sample CryGey092014_all_FD_185464 | JGI IMG/M metagenome (GOLD analysis project Ga0210051, IMG submission 185464) | Groundwater microbial communities from aquifer - Crystal Geyser CG23_combo_of_CG06-09_8/20/14_all (SPAdes) (version 2) | ecosystem: Environmental > Aquatic > Deep subsurface > Groundwater...
TACCAGTCTATCCAGGCAAGACGAACTTGAGCCTCACGGGAGAGGGAAACAATCTGATTCTGAAAGCCTTTCGGCCAGATGTAACGTAACTTCATAGTTACGCCACTATACAATCCTTTCATACACCTTCAAGGTGTACGGGATCTATCGTGTCCTAGACAGTATCGGAACTTATGTACAGGCAATTAATGCTGCCTGCCCAATCTTAAAAAAGCCGGCACTTCGTATTGTTCTCCCATTTCCTCCGGCGAAATTTCCGGGGGCGGCGGTTCTTCAATTTTTTGGGAAGGAGTTTCCATAAAAGTTTTTAGCATTGGTCTTTGTATCATTCTCTGCATATTTAATTTTGATTCATCAAAACCTGTCGCAATCACTGATACTTTAATTTGATCAACCATTTTTTGGTCAATGGTGGCGCCAAAAATAATGTTGGCATCCGCTTCGGCGTGTTCGGTGATAACCTTGGAGGCTTCCTCCACTTCTGCCATGGTTAAATCGGGACCGCCGGTAATGGTAAAAAGAATGCCTCTGGCCCCGTTAATGGAAACTTCCAAAAGCGGCGAGGCAATAGCGTTTCTGGCCGCGGCCTGGGCTCGGTTTTCGCCAACCCCGATACCGATTCCCATAAAGGCAGTGCCGGCGTCTTTCATAATCGATTTGATGTCGGCAAAATCACGGTTGATCAAGCCGGGAAGGGTGATGATGTCGGAAATTCCCTGAACCCCTTGGGCCAGGACCGAATCGACGGTCTTAAAAGCATCAATTAGGGTAATTTTCCGGTCAATCGAGTCCAGAAGTTTTTGGTTGGGGATAACAATTAAAGCATCCACCTTGTCTTTTAATTTCTCTATTCCGTCTTCGGCCGCCACCATGCGTTTTGTTCCCTCAAAGATAAAAGGTTTGGTAACGACGGCAATCGTTAAAGCTCCCTGTTCTTTAGCCAACTGAGCAATCACCGGGGAAGCACCGGTGCCCGTACCGCCACCCATACCCGTGGTGATAAAAACCATGTCCGTTTCCGTCAGTAAGTCGTTTATTTTTTCCCGCGATTCTTCCGCTGCCTGTGCTCCCAAATCGGGATCGCCGCCGACACCCAATCCCCTGGTCAAATTTTCCCCGATTTGTAATTTTTGCGGTGCCTGGTTGGCCAAAAGCGCCTGGGCATCAGTATTGATCGCGACAAAATCCACCCCCACAATCAGTTTTCCCAAAACCATGGTGTTAATGGCGTTACCACCGCCTCCGCCGATACCTAAAACTTTTATCTTGGCAAAACGGCCAACGTCCGGTTTCACTAATGCCATTTGTGTTTACCTTTCCGGCAACAATTTATTTTTTGGGCAGAAGACCTTGCGGAGAAATTCATTCTCCAAATTATACCATATCTTTCTGGGGCAGTTTAAGGCAAAAACGACTTGACAAAATTCCCTATTTTTTCCGCCAGTCCTTTTATGGGAATTTTTTTACCAAAGCTGCGATATTTCGAGAAAGTGGAATTGAAAGAAATCCCGCCGCTGTTTTTATTCCCATAAACCAAAAGTCCGATGGCAGAGGCAAATGCCGGATCTAAAATATCGTCAACCAGCCCGGTAACTTTATCAGGGATACCGATTCTTACCGGTAAAGACAGGCTTTTCCGGCAGGCTTCCGCCGCTCTCACGGTAGATGCTCCCCCGCCAGTCAAAACAACTCCCGAAGGCGTTAGCCCGGCAAAGCCGCTTCTTTGAATTTCCGCTCCCACCATGTTAAAAATTTCGTTTAAACGGGGCCGAATAATGCCTTCCACTATTGTCTTTTTGGAAACTTTTTTGGTTTCTTCATAAATTCCCAGCCTATTTAAATCAACTTCATCTTCGTCCAGGGGAACTTCCTCTTCGGACGGCTTTTTTACTTTTTCCGAAAGGGAAATTTTTAATTTCTCCGCCCCCTCCAAAGAAAGCCTTAGCCCGATGGCCAAGTCATTGGTAACGTTGCGGGCGCCGATAGGCAAAACCGCAGTATAGGCAGGGGCGCCTTCAAGAAAAAGAACTACGCTGGTCGTTCCTCCACCGACGTCCACCAAAACCACTCCCAGTTCCCTTTCGGTTTCCGTTAGCACCGCCTCGGCGGAAGCAATTCCGGAAAAAACCATCGCTTCCACGTTCGCCCCGACCTCGGAAACACATTTGGACAAATTTTTGATGGCGGTGGTCGAGCCGGTAATAATGTGGGTTTCTACTTCCAGCCTGACGCCGCTCATGCCGATCGGATCAGCCACCCCTTCCTGGGAATCAACCGTATAAGTCCGGGGAATAATATGCAGAATTTCCCGGGACGAGGGCAAAGAAATGGCTCTGGCGGCTTCTATCACTCTTCTGACGTCATCGGGGATAATTTCCCCCTGCGGTTCCGCCACCGCCACCACGCCGTGAGAATTTTGGGAGGAAATATGGGCCCCGCCCACCGAGACAAAAATTTTTGATAAAGAAAAACCGGCCATTCTTTCCGCCGCTTCCACACTTTTGACAATGACATCGGCCGCCTCTTCAATGTTGACTATCTGGCCTTTGCGTATCCCCAAAGAAGGAATCGAGGAAACGCCGACGACATTAATTCTTTCCCCGTCTTCGTTGGGCTGGCCGATAATGGTAGAAACCTTAATACTGCCGACGTCAATAGCAGCAATGACTTTATTGCGATTCATTTTTTTAAACTAATTGTCAACAAAATTATTTTATCCTTAAATTCAAGCAAAAGTAAAGGATTTACCTAATCTTCTTTGCCTTTTTCCAAAAGCTCAAGACCTTTTATCGGCAATACCGTCTGTCCGATTAGTCCCTGCATACCGCCGCAGATATTGGTTGTACTGAAAACTAATCTTTTAATTTGCATTTCTCTTCCTTTCCAAATTTTTTCAAAAGCGGCTTTTTCGTGATTAATCTGTTCCTGCATTTCCTGATAGACTTCAACCAGAGCCTCCAGTTGCTGTCGAAACTCATGGCCGGTAATATATTCATAGAGTAAATCAGCCTTTCTACCTTTGTCACCGGAAACTACTTTCTGATAAGCCACTTCCAAAAGATTTTTTCTGATCAAAATTGCCAAAGGGATTATCAGAGAAAAATTAACCACCCAAACTCCGTCTTTAACTCCCATGCCGTTTTGCGCTTCCTTTGGCAAAACCTCGGTCACAATAACGGGAATATTGGCTCCTTCCGCCCTTAAATCATCCTTTAGTTTACCCGTCCATTCGTCCGTCCAGGCTTTGGTTCTTTTGGATTCCCAAAGAATCACCCCGCAAACAATGCCGCTTTGGCTCTTAACCGTCTGGCGGATATCGGCGCCGCGGACCCCCTTGCCGACCGGCTCAATTAAATCTTGGGGGAAAGTATTCTTTAAAGTTTCTTCCAAATCAAGCTCCAAAACTTCTCCCTGGGTTTGCTGAGATCCTTGAGAAGCTTTTCTTTGCGCCTCCTCTAAGGCTTTTTTTAAATCCGAAATCACTTTTTCTTTTTCCATATCTTTTAGCCGATGCTCTTCGTCAGCCTTTTTAAAAGTTGCTTCTTCCGTTTTCTTTCTCTCTTCATCAACCTGTCTTTGCACCTCCAAAGTCATCTCTTTTTCTTTCTCCTCCAATCTTCTTTTCTCTTCCCTTAAATCAAGTTCCCTTTCCCTAAATTCTTTCATTTTTTCTTCTTTTTCCGCCAAGGTTCTTTTCAAATCCGCCATCTCAAAATCCATCTTCTCCTGGATTTCCTTTTTGACTTTTTCTTTGGTTTCCGCGGAAATCTCTTTTTCGATCTCACTCCTTAAAGCTTCCGTAATCTCAATTTCACTGCCGCATTGGGGACAAATTATTTTGTTGTTCATATTACTTTTTTAATTTCCTCGATAATTTTTTCGGTGGCTCTTAAATTTATTGTTTTATCATTTGAATTTAATTGATAATCTTTTAACTTTTCGCCAAATTCGTTAATCTTTTTTATTAGTGCTCCTTTTTTTAATTCTTCTTCCGGCAGTATTTCCGCCAACCCCAAACCTTTAAGCATTTGGGCATTTTTTAACTGTTCGTTTCTATTTGACCAGGGAATCGGGATTAAAATTGCCGGTTTTTTAAGCGCCAAAAGTTCATAAACGGTATGGGCGCCGGCTCGGGAAACGACAAAATCGGCCGAGTGATAAATAGAACCGATTTCCTCGGTAAAAAAGTAATCTTTCACCAAATAATTTTTTTCTTTACCAAAAAGTTCTTTAGCTTTTGCCAGATCATTGAAAAGGGAAGTCGAACCGCACTGGTGAATTATGTTAAATTTGGAAAGTAGTTCCGGTAAAATCTTAAAAACCGCTTCGTTGATAACATGCGCGCCTTGTTTTCCGCCGGTAAAGTAAATTGTTCTCTTGTTATTTTTAAAAAATTTCTTTCCCGGAGTAAAAATTTCTTCTCTTATCGGCAGTCCGGTTAAAATAACCTTTTTTGCGGGAAAAAATTTTGCTGAGGAAGGAAAAGTAATAAAAACTTTTTTTGCCACCAGAGAAATTAATTTATTGGCCAGACCAACTACGGTCGTTTGCTCATGGGTAATAACCGGAATTCCCAGAATAAAGCCGCCGTAAGCAACAGGAAGCGCCAAAAAACCGCCAAAAGAAACAATTAAATCTGGTTTAATTTTAATAAGCAAGTATAGGCTTTGAAAAAATCCGATGGGAATACGCAAAAGGTTTTGCCAAAAACGAAATTTTGGCTGAAATTTACCGGCTTTTATTTCGATAAAAGGAATTTCTTTTTTAGTCACCTCCAAATATTCAGCGCTTGGGTTTTTATCGCCAATCATCGTAAATCGGTGACCAAACCAAAAAATTTCCATTCCGTCATTTTTTAGTTTTTCCGCCACTACTAAAGCGCTGTTATGGTGTCCACCGCAAAAAACGATTTTCATCTTTGTTGCTTAGAAATATTGTATATTATTCCCATCCCCGAAAGAGTAATCAAAAGAGAAGAGCCCCCGTAAGAAATAAAAGGTAAGGGAACACCCGTTAAGGGAATTAAAGTTACCATGGAAGCAAAATTAATACTTGCTTGAACACCGACACAGGTAATAATACCAACTGTTAGCATTTGACCAAAAGGGTCTTTGCTGGAAACGGCCAATTTAAAACCGGAAACGACCAAATAAACAAAAAGAAATATTATTAGTGTGGCTCCTAAAAAGCCAAACTCTTCCGCAATAATGGCAAAAATCGAATCGGTAGTCACCTCCGGTAAAAAAAGAAATTTTTGCTTGGATTGCCCCAATCCCCGACCAAAAAATCCCCCTGTGCCCAGAGCCAATAAAATCTGGCGGACATGATAGGAACTTTCTTTCGCGGAAAAAAAAGATTTCAGAAAGGCAAAAAAACGCTCTCGGCGGTAGGAAGATAATAAAATCAGGGCCGGGGACAAGACAGCGGCAATAACCCCCATTCCGGCAATTTGCCGGAAGGAAACGCCGGAAATAAAATAGATCGAAAATACGGAAGCAATTATAATCACCGCCGTCCCCAAATCAGGCTCCAGAATCAGCAGTCCCAAAACAAGTCCCACCACCGCCAGAAAAGGCAAAAGTCCTTTTTTCTTTTCAAATAGGGAAGAAATATAAATAATTAAAGACAGTTTGGCTAATTCCGCCGGCTGAAACCGGAAAAGCCCTACCGATATCCAGCGCCTTCCCCCATAAACCGTTAATCCGATTTTGGGGATCAAAACCAAAACCAAAAAAAATATAGTTAAAACAAAAAAAACTAAAGCCAGTTTCCGCCAAATCCGAAAGTTTAAAGAGGAAAAAACAAAAAACGAGACTATCCCGAAAAACCACCAAACCATCTGGTGTTTAAAATAGTAAAACTTATCGCCAAAATCCCGCAAAGCGGAAACCGAGGAAGCTTCAAAAATCATCAGTAAGCCGAAAATAGAAAGCGTCAACGGTAAAAAAAGAAAAACATTTCTTCCGGTAAAAAATTTTTTTACTTTTAACATAATCTTTCTTTCAATCTCTCTTTTATTTTTTCTATGAGGTCCTGATATTCCGGCAACAAGTTCCCCTCCCCGTCGCAAACCTTATCGAAGGTATCAATTTTACACAGTTCTATTTCTGGATTAACAATTCTTGACCGGGCCGCCGGCTCCAGCCAAAGGTCGTCTTTCCCTGCGCTTTCCAAAAAATATGCTTCTTTCTTAAAAGAAAGCCGGGAATCGTAAATTCCGGTTTTCACTTCCCCGGTAATTTCCAAGGGGATATTCCGGCTGTTTTTAACCGTAATTTCACTGCCGGAAACAGCCGAAGGCCGGTAGGCAAAATCGCCGATAATTTTTTCCGGAAAAAAGGCCAGCAGGTGATACCCCAAAAGAGGAAAACCACCTTCTTTTTGCTCCAGTTTGGTAAAGAAAGGGACAGAAGCAGTCAACCGGGCGTTATCTTCCGAAAGAAAGACTTCCCCGTCTTCGCTTAACAAAAAATCAAGGCCGAAAAACCCCCGGTATTTTTTTTCCATCATTACTTCCCCGACTTGAGAAGTAATTTTGCCTATCTGCCTGGTTTCTTTATTGGTTAACTCTATTGGCCAGCTTCGCCCACCGGTTCCCCCTTCGGCCGAGGTTAACCATCGATTGGCTTTTATTTGTATTGCCGGGTTGCCGGCCAAAATTTTATTCTGATAAATTACCGCGTTATTAAGCAGGGTAATGCCCTTAATAAACCGGGATAGTTTGACTTCCTTTTGGCCATATTTCCGCTGAAGCGTCAGTAAATCGCTTTCCTCTCTGATAAAAAAAGTGGTATTACCCGCCCAGCCGCGGCCAAACTGAATTACCAGGGGTAAACTATATTCAGCCATTTTCTCTTTAAAGACAATCTTGGAAAGGACAATTATTTCCCCCGCAGAAGTTTTAATACCTTTTTTCTGGCAGATTTCAAAAAATTCAACTTTATCTTCAAAAATCCGGTTGACTTCTACCAAGTTGCCAAGCAAATTAAAACCATATTTTTGGGCCAAAATTTCAATTTTCTTTTGCGGCTTAAAAAAAAGGATATTGGGTCTTTCCCTTTTAGCTTTTTCTTTAATAAAAGAAAGTACCTCTGGAGAACTTAAAATCATTCCCGCATTTCTTAATAAAAAGTTCCTTTTCCCAACCGCTCTCTCTAAACAAAAAACCGAAATGCCCTTTTTCTTTAAAATATCGACCAAGGGGTGATCATCCAGACAAACAATATGAAAATTAGGTAATAAATTTTCTAAACCGATTCCCCGGCCGACATTATTTGTCACATAAAAAACAGGTTCTTTAATAATCTCTAATAAATTTTTCTCCATTTTAATATTTCCTGCCCGTTAATAAACAAACTGTTTCACCCACTGGCCAATTACTTTGCTTTGCTTTTTGCCAAGCCGCTACTGCCAAAGCGCCTTCCTCAGAAGTAGTTATTCCTTTAGCTTCTAAAATTCTTTGACAGGCCAGAATTTCCTGATTATTAATTATCCATCCCGAACCTTTGGATTCTTTTACTGCCGCAATCACTTGATTTCTAAGAGGAGAAAACTTGGCCACTAATGCTTCTGCCAAGCTTTTTTCTTCCGCTTGAAAGTCGTTGGTAAAAAAAGAGGCAATAGGGTAAACCGCGGCACTTTGACAAACATGGACTTTCGGAAGATATCCCAATTTTTTAAAGCCTTTAAAAATTCCCAAAAGCATTACTCCGCTGGAAACAGGAATAAAAATATCTTCAGGAAGCTTATCTTTTTCCGCCAGTTCAAAGGCAATAGTTTGATAGCCTTCACTTCCAAATTCACTTCGCGAAGGTCGTAAATTTAAAAAGTTGTTTTTTTGAGAAAATTTCATGGCTTCACTCACTGGCCTGGGAGAGATAAAAATTTTGGCTTTCAACTCCTCCAATTTTTTTAACTTTCCCGGATTAATGGAAGGGGCCACGAAAGCGTAAAGATTAATCCCGGCAATCTGCGAATATTTGGCGGCGGCAATCGCCGCATTGCCCGAAGAAGACAAAACCAGGTCCTTTTTACCACCAGAATAAGCCCAGCTGACCAAGTAAGACATCCCCCGGTCTTTAACTGAACCGGTGGGGTTCTGGTCTTCCCTTTTAAGACTTACGGTTTCTTCAAGGGTATTTTCACCGGTTTTGCCTTCACCCAAGGTAAGCTGAAACGGCTCGGGAACTTCAGTTAAGAAAGAAGCATACCGCCAGATCCCTTCCTTACCCAAGTCCGCTTTAAGTTCAAATTTTATCTTGCTTTTTTTCACCGATTATTCTAATATCTTATCTATCAAGTTGACTCTTAAGTTAACCTTTATAATTATATTACATTGGAGCTAAAAATGACGAAAACGATTAAATGTCCGGATTGCGAAAAGGTAATTATTGTTCCCGACGATGCCCAAGTAGGGGAAATTATCGAATGTTCGAACTGCGGTAACGAATTTGAGATCATTTCCTTAAATCCCCTGCAAACCGCTGTCGTTATCGAAGAAAAAGGCTAAGCCCAAATTTTTAATCTTTTAATTCCGTCTCTTTTGGCAGTCAGTAAATATTTTTGCCCGTAATTTTCGTTCTCGGCGGTTTTTTCTAACCAAGTCTGAGCACCGAGATTTAAATCCGGATTAATTACCATAATTTTATCCGAATGAACTCCTCTGGCAAGAGAAGTTTTCTTGGATGAATGGGCATACTCAATTTCCTTAACCCTTCCCGACTCTCTCGTTATCCCAATTACCACCGCAACATGCTTTCCGCCATCCAAACGAATCAGATCACCGACAACAATATCGTTTACTTTCTCAACTGATACCACCACTTTTTCGTCGGTCAACATCCGCACATTCGCCCGGCAAAGAAGTTTTCCTCGGCAGTTGGGGATATCGTCAGCAAGACCGTTTCCTCCCTTCTCCCGGTCAAGGACATCAAGCATGGCAAAAACAAAACCGGAACAATCAACACCAATTTTTTTTCTCCTCATAAAGGAGAGAATTTTATCTGAATTCATTTTAGATAAGTCGAGCCCCTCTTTTCTGGCTTCCTCTTCGGTGGCTGAGATAATCTGCATCGGAGTTCCTTTTCCGCCATAAGGTCCATAAACCATCCTTTTTAAAAGATTCATCCAATAGGGGCAGCAGATCTCTTTCCCCCCAATCAGCAGGTGGGTATATAGGTGAAACAACTCTTGAAGCGCCCGCGAAGATTCAAACCCATTCTCTAATTTTTGATTTTTGCCTTTTGCCTTTTGCATTATCATTAAATATACGAAAGCCACAAGCCAAAAATGGCCAAAATAAAAGCGGCCAACCAGGCCCGCATGACAATTTTCGGTTCTTCCCAACCGCGGTTTTGCAGCCAAAGATGAAAAGGGGCGACGGCAAAAGCTTTCCGTTTAAAAAATTTCTTGGAAAGAATTTGAATTAAACTGGAGCCGACTTCAATGATAAAAATCCCCCCGATGATGATTAAAGCCACAAATTTACCGATTAAAAGCCCAATCACTGCCAACGTAGCTCCAAAAGAAAGTGCTCCCACATCTCCCAAAAAAATTCTGGCCGGATAAACATTAAAATATAAAAAGGCGATAAGAGACCCGATCCAAATGGCAATAAAAACGGAAAGAGGTGTATCTAAAACTGTCGAGGAAAGTATCCAGAAAGCAAAAAGACAAATCAGTAAAACTCCCGATGAAAGTCCGTCTAAGCCGTCGGTGATATTAAAGGCATTGGCAAAAGTGACAATGGCAAAGGCGGCCAAAGGAATAAAAACCGGCCCCAAATGGAGTACGCCCCAGGAGGGGATGTTGACGATACTCAGACCTAAATTAAAATACATCATGGAACTCACTATGAAAGCGAGTATCCATTGAATGAGGAATTTATGCCTAAGTCTTAAGCCAAAAAAACCGCTTTTCTCAAAACCAAAAAATTTCTTAATGTCGTCATAAAGACCTAAAAGCCCAAAAGAAATAAACGTAAAAAAGAGAATATTGAGCTCATCCATCATTTTAAAAGAGGTCCGTATATAAGTTCCCCAAAAGGATAAAAGTGGAAAAAGAATCAGATACAAAAGAAAGGTGATACCAATAACCAAAAGACCGCCGCCAACCGGCGTCCCCGCTTTCGAATTATTGAATTTATCAAAGATTTTTGTGCGAACCCCCTCGGTGTCTTTCGTCTGTTGAACGCGGCGGTAAAACTTCAACTTGTAAAGAAGGCTGATGAAAGGAACCACCAAAATACTGGTAATCAAAAAAGAAAAAATCAGTAAGCCCAGATAAAGGGAAATCATGCAGAGTTTATTTTACACATCTTTTTAACCTCAGACAAGTAGAACAGGAATCGTAATGGTGGCAAACCACTTCTTTGCAACCAACCTCTTCCCCCCGCAAAATCATAATCACTCTTTCCAAATGCCTTAAGAGCGAAGCCTTTAAGTAAAGCAAGTCGCCTTTTTTAAGAATACCTTTTAAAATTTCGGCGGCCCGGGAAACATCTTTGGCCCAAAAAAGTTGAGACTTTTTCAAACCATTCTTTTCTGCTTCCTCAAGGATACACTTGGTTAATGGTCCCACTCCGACGACTAAATCAATCTTTAATTTGGCCGCTTCTTGACCAACTTCCTTATGCATCTTCTCCGCCAATTCCCCCAATTCTCCCATTTCTCCCAAAACTGCCACTTTCCGGCCCGGAAATTCGGCCAAAGACCTAAGCCCAGCAAGGGTGGAAGCGGGATTAGCCCGTCTGGCATCATTTATTAAAACCGTTCGCATCGGTCCGGGTTCAATGCTTAATCTCCCGGCAAGAGGAGTCAATTCCGAAAGCTTTTCTAATATTTTTTCTTTTTTTACTCTCTGTTCCCGACCGATTAGATAGGCAACTAAACAAGCATAAACTGCCGGATAACCCAAAAGTCCGGTTCTAACGGAGATAATTTCACTTCTATCGTGAAGATCAAATTCTGTCTGATAAAGACCTATCTTAATCTTATCTGCCCAAACATCGGCCTTATTGCTTAATCCGTAAAAAAACTTTTTTCTCATAAATTCCTCGCCGACTTTTCGGGAAAGCTCATCGTCATAATTAAAAACGGCAAAGCCTTTCTCAGGCACTGACTTCATCAGTTTTGTCTTTTCAAGAATAATATTTTTAAGAGAGCCCAGGTGTTCTTCATCTGAATGAACCGGAGTAATTCCCGTTAAAACGGCAATTTTGGGTTTAACCAGAGATAAATGTTTGTCCATTTCTCCAATATGATCCACCCCATACTCCAAGACCAGCCGTTCGTTCCAAATTTTGGTTTTAAGAATAGTAATCGGCAGGTTGAAAATTGTATCTAAATTTAAATCGGTCTGATTGACAGAAAATTTGGCAGATAATACTTTGGCAATGGCCACAGTGGTAACTGTTTTTCCATAACTGCCCGTCACCCCAATGACGGTTAACTGTAAATTAATATTCAGCCAGATCTTTGCCAAAATTCTTCTTAGTGAATGAAAAAGTTTCTTCATGTTTTTTTTCTTCTGATATCTGCCCCCAAAGATTTTAATCTTCCGTCAAGGTTTTCATAACCACGATCAACATGCTCGACACCGATAAGTTCACTTTCACCTTTAGCAATTAAAGAAGCCAGCATCAGGGACGCTCCGGCCCTCACGTCGGTAATTTCCTGAGCAGTAGCTTTTAACTCTGTCGGGCCGGAAATTTTGGCTGCGTGGAAATACTCCGGCCGGTCATCTTCCAAATTAAAGTTGTAAACTTCTTCAGGACTGCCGATTTTTGGGTTAAAAAGCTCTATCTTGGCCTTCATTTTTTTTAATTCCTCCACAAAAGCAAAACGGTTTTCAAAAATCGTCTCATGGACAATAGAATCACCCCTTGCCTGGGTCATCAAAACACTCCAAACAGCCATCCAATCGGTCATAAATCCCGGATAGGGTTGGGTAGCGATATCGGCCGCCTTAAGTTCGCCTTTGTAAAAAAAATGGATACCCCTTTTGGTTATTTCAAATCCCCCGTTAATTTTTTTAAGCATCGTCAAAAAAGCCCTCAAATTTTTTTCTTCGGCGTGAAGAACGGAAATATCGCCTTTGGTGGCCAAGGCGGCGCAGGCAAAGGTGACTGCCTCGTTGCGGTCGTACATAATTGTATAGTCGGCCGGCTTTAATTCAGCCACTCCTTCGACCACAATCGTCCGGGGTTCGGTCCTTCTGATGTTGGTTCCCATCAAATTCAAAAAGGCAATCAGGTCGTCAACTTCAGGTTCGGCGGCGGCGTTTTCCAAAATTGTTTTCCCTTCGGCCATGGCGGCGGTAATAATCATCACGTCTGTCCCGCCGTGGGTATTTTTAGGGAAAGTAAAATTCCCTCCCTTAAGCCTTTTGACCATAATCTCGTAGTGATCAGGAAAAGTTTTTATTTCTGCCCCTAAAGCTTTAAATCCCTCTAAATGGCGGTCAATTGGCCTCCGGCCGATCTGACAACCACCGGGGTTGGGAATAATGGCTTTGCCAAAACGATGAATTAAAGGACCGACAAAATAAGTCGAAGCTCGGGAAAGTTTACCGCTGCTATGGGTAAGGATCTGTTTTTGCAGGTTTTCACCGGAAACCTGCAAGACATGATTTTCGCCGAAAATAACTTTTCCGCCAAGGTCGGTGATAATTTCTGCCGTGGAGGCAATGTCACCAATTTTGGAAAAATTGTGCAAAGTCGAAAAGCCGTCGGCAAAAAGAGCGGCAATCATTAATTTAAATCCAGAATTTTTCGCTCCGCAAAGTGAAACTTCACCTTTTAGAGGATTACCTCCCCTAACCACAAATTTATTCATTAGAATTCTCCAATTCTAAGAATTTCTTCTTTTAAATCAATATTGAATTTATTTTTAACTTCACTTTTAACCAAATCTATTAAGGCAACCACGTCCGACGCTTTGGCGTTGCCGGTATTAATAATAAAATTGGCATGTTTTTCGGAAACTTGGGCTTCGCCGATTTTCTTTTCCTTTAAACCGCACTTCTCGATTAGCGCGCCGGCGGAAAGTGGTTTGGGATTGACGAAAACGCAGCCGGCGGAAGGCTCTTTAGGCTGGCCGCTTCTCTTTTTCAGATTCTCATCAATTTGTTTTTTAATTTTCTCCGGATTACCGCTGCTTAATTCTAATTCCACCTCCAAAATTACCTCTTTACCGCCCTTAAAACGGCTATACCGATAATCAAATTTACATTCATCTTTACTTAGCCATTTAATTTCTCCCTCCGGTGTTAATACCTTAACTCGAATCACCTTTTCACTCAAACTTTTCTGCCAAGCTCCGGCATTGCAGGCAACAGTCGCGCCAACTGTTCCCGGAATACCTGCCATAAACTCGATGCCTATAACAGAATTATTAATTAACTCATGTAACAAACTCACAATGGTTGCTCCTGCTTCGACATTAATTTTAATTTTTGAGTTTTGTTTTTGAATTTTGATTTTTGAATTTTGCACTTTTACAACTATTCCTCTTATGCCTTTGTCCCCCACCAAAATGTTTGAACCCGCTCCTAGAATGAAATAGGGAATATTCATTTCCCTCACTACCCCCAAAACATTCACCAGTTCTTCTTCAGATTCTGCCTTCCAAAACAAATCCGCCGGGCCGCCGATTTTAAAAGTCGTATAATTAGACATTAATTCATTAACCCGAACCTTATCTTCTCCCAATATTTTGACAATTTTCTTATTTTTTTCGTCCATAATTCTTAATTCCTGCCTGCCGGCAGGTATGGCTTAATTCTTTTATTGTCTCCGCAATCAGATTAGTAAATCTTAATCCTCCGGAAGACATAAAAACAATCACGTCTCCCGTTTTTGTTTTATCCATCAAAAAACTTAAAATTTTCTCGTCCACCGGCTCATAAAAAACTTTTTTCTGGGTTTGGAAAATTGCTTCCGAAATATCTTTTCCGGTCACTCTTTTTTCTTTGGGAATTTCCTTTAAAAATTTTACCTTGCCGACCACCACTTGGTCAGCTTGGTCAAAAGCACCCGCATACCAGGAAAGACTTTCGGAAAATTTAAGCCCGGTCATTGACGGGTCAAAAACACAAATAATTTTTTCTTTCGGATAATGTTCTTTTAAGGCTTGAAGGGCCACTTTTACCTTAAGCGGATGCTGACTAAAATCCCAATATAAAAGCCTTCCGCCAATTTTTCCCAAAAATTCCAGTCTGGTCTTAATTCCTTTAAATTCCTCTATTGCTCCTTTAACAACTTCGTCTTTGATATTAATTTCTCTGGAGATTACCACTGAGACGCAAATATTTTCTAAATTGTACTTTCCCAAAAGAGTGGTTTTAAACGGAAAGTCTCCCTCTGGCGTCTGAACAATAAAACTAGTTATTTCTTCACTTACGGAAAAACTTTTAATAAAATATGAAGCTTTTTTATGGTCAAAAGAATAACTGACCTTCCTGCATTTGGCTTCTTTCAAAACTGCCTCATCCACGGAATCAAGATTATAAACCAAAAGCCCGTCAGGAGGAATAAGTTTAACCAAAGCAACGAAGGCTTTTAAATACTCCTCTTTGTTTTTAAAAATTTCCGGGTGGTCATATTTAGTGGCGGTGAGAATTAAGTATTTCGGCTGGTAAAACATAAACTTGGGTGGATCACTGTTTTTTAAAGAAGGCGGCTCGTCGCCTTCAACCACCGAATAGTCGGAATCGGTAATTTTTAACCCATCTTTAAGGTTAAGGGGAATACCGCCGGTCATGTAAGAAGGATTTAGGCCGGCTTTTTGCAAAATCCAGGCTAAAATCGCGGAAATTGTCGTTTTACCATAAGTACCGGCGACCACAATGGAATTTTTTTTAATTAAATATTTTTGCAGTATTTCCGGATACGAGTAAACCGGATGCCCGGAATTCAAAGCCGATTCGTATTCCGGATTATAGGGATCAATAATTAAAGCGCTTCGGCCAACCACAAAAAAATCAGCATCCGAAGGGATGTTGCCAGCCTGATAACCCCGAAAGTAGGCAATGTCGTTTTCTTCCAAATAAGTTGAAATCGGCGGGTAAACTTTTTCCTGATCCGAGCCGGTTACCTGCCAGCCCAAGTCTTTAAAGGCTTTGGCCAAAGGCGCCATGGCTTTCCCGGCAATACCGATAAAGTGTACTTTTTTCATGGTAATGTCCTAAAAATTTACTCGAATACCAAAATTATTCAATATTACTGAAAGATTTGTTTGGTAAAATTTCTCTAAATACTCTTTATCTTTAAATAAAAATTCTTCACTTCTTCTTTGTATTAATTTTTTAAGCTCCGTTAAGTTTTTCGACCAAGAAAAGCCGTTAAAAAATTCTATTCCTTTAAATTCGGTTTTATAAAGGCTGACCTCCTGATAGCAAGTTCCCAAATAAATATATTTATGGTGATTCTCTTTAGCCAAATTAACCGCTTCCAGCATCATTCTCGCCCCAAGATTTTCTCTTAAAAAGTTAAGGTTGTAAAAGGCATGAGCATATTGCATTAGGTTATTGTTAGCAAAACAAACGGCATAACCAACTTCATCCCCCTCATTATTTTTGAAAACTAAAACTTGATTATAGACCTGCCCGGAAAAAATACTTTTAATGGCCGGAACAGGAAAGACGTCTTTACCTAACCGTTTTTCGGCGTAATCATGACAAAGTTTTTGAACTTCAATTGAATAATTGAATTGAGAAAGAGGCACTAAACTGGCAGAAATACCTTCAGTTTTTTTCAAAATCCGCCGGTTTTCACTGGACAACTCAAAGAGACTTAAATCCACCCGGACGTTGCGGCAAAGATAATAAACAGAAGACAGACTTCTGATCGGCAAAAAACCGTTACCGTAAATTTTATTAATATCGTCGCCTTCCTCTTTTAACAACCAAACCTGATAAGGAAAATGGTATTTACTGTAATCCGCTTTAAATTCACCGAAAAATAATTTCATGGTTCTTCCTCCTTTAATATTTTTTTAACGGTTTCTTGATCGCTCCAAGGATATTCCGTCGCGCCGAAACACATCGACTGCTCATGACCCTTACCGCAGATTACCACAATATCGTCTTTCTTTGCCTCTTTAAGGGCGTATCTTATCGCCATTTCTCTATCGGGAATAATTTTTGGTTCCGCGCCGGCTCTTCGGCAACCGGCCGCAATCTCCTCACAGATTTCCCCTGCTTTTTCCGTCCGCGGATCCTCTGCCGTCAGAATAACCAGATCGGCAATTCTTCCGGCAACTGCTCCCATCATTAGTCTTTTTCCCCGGTCTCTTAAGCCGGCCGCACCAAAAACCGTTATTAATCGGGAACCTTTCAAAAGTTGCTCTTTTAAGGCCGTCAGCGCCTGCTTAAGGCCATTGGGAGTGTGGGCAAAGTCCACCACCACCTTAAAGATCTGTCCTGCTTTTATTTCCTCCATTCTTCCTTTAACACCGGGGAAAGCCGCCACTGCTTTTTTAATCACCGCCTCGTTCACCCCTAACTTTGAGGCGGTGGCAATCGCCGCGAGGCAGTTTGCCTGATTATATTCACCTAAAAGTTGGGTTCTAAAAACAAATTTCTTTGGCGTAAAGTCTGCCTCATTTTTTAAACTATAGGTAATTATTTCATTACCGAGTTTTGATCTTATCAATTCAAATGAACTGTCATCTTTGTTTAAAACCGCAATTTTGGCTCTTTTTAGAAGTTTCAGCTTTGCCTGTCGGTAACTTTCAAGGGTTTTATGGTAATCCAAATGTTCACGGGTAATATTAGTCAGCACTCCAATTTCGAAATTAATACCCAAAAACCTGAATTGGTCCAGGCCATGAGAAGTTGCCTCCAAAACGACATATTTAACGCCGGAGTCAGCCATCCGGCGCAAAAGCTTTTGCAGAAGCCAGGGGTCGGGCGCGGTAACGTGGAAACCAGTATCAATCTCTTCACGGCCGATTTTGGCGGAAACGGTGGAAACCATAGCCACGGCCAGCCCCGCTTCTTTTAGAATCTCATAAATCAGGCTGACCGTGGTTGTTTTACCATCCGTGCCGGTCACCCCGATAACTTTTAGCCTCCGGGAAGGAAAACGATAAAAAAGAAGTGCCGAAAGCGCCAAAGGCAAGTGCTTCAGATAATTGACCGCTTTCTGCGGGATTAGGCTTCGAGTATCCATAATCACCACCATTATTATATCATTCTGTATCTATTTCACGCTGGTTGGAATGTGCCAAAGCCGGAAAATATCCTTGGCAATCTCAAACCATAAAGGCGCCGCTGTTTCCGAACCCCAAGGAGACGATTTAGGCTCATTTAAGCTTACCAGCATGACAAATCTAGGTTTGTCGGCCGGGGCAAAACCAATAAATGAGGCCACGGTTTTTTGAGGATCATAATGTCCGGCAATCGGAATTTGGGCCGTACCGGTCTTTCCCGCAATCAGATAGCCTTTGGGCTTGGCCCATTTTGCCTCGCCTTTTTCCACTGCCTCAACCATCATGGCGGTAATTTGTTCCGCTGTTTCAGCAGAAATGGGATTGCCTTTTTTTACGGGATCAATGGTAATCGATCGGCTGTCATCAAAAATTTTTCTAACTACTTGTGGTTGAAAAAGAATTCCACCGTTAGCAATAGCCGAGACGGCAGTAATCATCTGAATAGGTGTCACGGCAATTCCTTGGCCGAAACTGGCCGTGGCCAAATCAATCTCCCGCCAATCATTTTTATTTCTTAACTGCGGTGAGGCTTCTCCTTGAAGATCAATCCCAGTTTTATCTCCAAACCCAAATTTTTTAAGATAATCATAAAAACGGCTCGAATTAATTTTCTCTCCAACATAAATCATCCCTACATTATCAGAATGAACGATAATATCCGTTATTGAAGAGTTAGGGTAATATTTATCATTCCAAGTTTTAATTGTGTAATCAGATATTTTTTTAGGTCCATTACAACTTGGGCATAAGTCGTTTGGTCTAACTGCTTTAGTATCTAAACCAATCGCCATAACAATAGTTTTAAATATTGAACCCGGTTCGAAAGAGGAAGAAATCACCGGATTGCGGAAAAGTTCCGGATCAAAAATGGAATAATTTGCCTGATCGTAACTGGGAAACGAAGCCATGGCTAAAATTGCCCCGTCTTGAGGATCCATAATAGTTACGCTTCCCGCAGAAGCACCATATTTTTCTAAGCCCTTTTTTAAATGATTTTCCGCCAAAAACTGCAGCGGCCGGTCCAAATTCAAAAATAAATTTCTACCCGCGATTGTTTTTTCTTCAATCTGCCAGGAAACTGGCATTGGCCTACCCAAGGCATCCTGTTCAAAATTTCTTTTGCCTGTCTTTCCTTTAAGCTCATTGTCAAAATAGCCCTCTAAGCCAAAATAACCCATTTCCTGCCCCTGTTCATCCGAACCAACAAAACCCAGCAACTGAGCCGAAAGCGAAGCTTCCGGATAGAATCTTTTGGGATATTCCTCAAATCCTAATCCCGCAATCGCCATCTTTTCTATTTTTTCTTTTGTTTCCTCATTTAAATTTTTTAATAATGGCACCCATAACATATTTTTATTGGCAAGACTACTGATCTTTAATTCTTTTCCATCGCTAAATTCTTTCAATTTATCAATGATTTCGGAGAATGATATCTTCACCTGCTGGGGATTGGCATAAAGAAGAAAATTTGGCTGATTTAGGACTAAAGGAAAATTATCCGCCGTAAAAATTTTTCCTCTTTCCACCGGTAAATCAATGAAGGCAGAATATTGCTGTACGGACAAATTGGTCAGCTCTTTGCTTTTTACCACTTGCCAAAAGAATAGTTTCGCCATGATTAATAAAAAAAAGAATAAAAAGAAAAACGAGAGTAATTTAATTCGCTTTACCATTTCATCGGCGAAGGGCAATTGAAAGGTCATTATTCGACTGGATTTCCGCCAATTTGACAAAACCGTTCTCGCCCACTTCTTTAGAGAGAGAAGTACAAGAAACACTCGAAGCAATTTCCAGCTCGAGTTTCTGGTTACTGTTTTTTAATCCTATAATTTCTTGGTCAAGAGTATGGTCGGAATCACCGTAGGTTACGGTCTGGCTCATCAACAAAAGCTGAGCAATAATTACCAAAATTGTCAGCAAAATTAATTTTTTCATAATAATTTTTCTGCGACCCTTAATTTGGCACTTCTGGCCCGCGGGTTTTCATTTATTTCTTCCTCCCCGGGTTCTACTGGTCTTTGAGTAATGATTTTTAAAAGTCCTTCTTTTTCTTTTTCCCAAAAAAACTTTTTAACGATCCCGTCTTCTAAAGAATGAAAGGAAAGGATTACTAGTCTTCCTTTCTGGTTCAAAAGCTCCACTGCCTGAGGCAGGGCCTCTCTCAAATTATTCAGCTCGTCATTAACCGCAATTCTTAAAGCCTGAAAAATCCTCGTTGCCGGGTGAGTCCGATCAAACTTTCCTCTTGGCGGTGCCGATTTGACAATAATTTCGGCCAACTCATCACAAGTTTCAATCTTTTTTGTCTCCCGCTCCCTACAAACGGCTCGGGCAAAACGACGAGCAAATTTTTCTTCACCCAATTTCGAAAACAGTTCTTCCAATTCTTTTTCACTCAGAGCATTGATCAAATCCTTCGCTGTCACTGATAACTCCGGATCCATTCTCATATCCAAAGGTCCTTCTAAATTAAAGGAAAAACCTCGCTCTGCTGTTTCTAGTTGATGACTGGAAACACCCAAATCAAAAAGAATGCCGTCCACTTTGGTAAAGTCATTTTCCTTGGCAATTTCCCCAATTCGGGCAAAGTTTCCCTTGACTATTACCACCCGGGAGGGGGATGGGCAGGCCGAAAAGCGGATTTTTGCATTCTTTATGGCGTCGGGATCCTGATCAATCGCCAGAAGCCAACCTCCCGCCTTAAGAATTTCTTCGCTATGACCTCCCCCTCCCAAAGTGGCATCAATGTATCTTTCCTCGGGTTTGATCCTCAAAAAAGCAATGGTTTCTTTTAAAAGTGCGGGCGTATGGTAAACACCTTTTTTAAACATTTGCACCCGTCAGTTTATTCGCAATTTCTTCTTTATGCTCATGCAAATACTTTTCGTATTCTTCCCAGGATTTTTTATCCCAAACTTCCACATATTTATTTAACCCCAAGAAAACGATTTCCTCGCCAACCTTGGCATACTCCCGAAGATAGGCTGGCAGAATAAATCTTCCCTGTTCATCTAAAGTTACTTCTGAGGCCTCACCCAACAAAAACCGGTTGGTGTCCCTGGCTGTCCCCTGCATAAACGGTTTGCCTTCCGTCCCCTCTACCAAAGAGCGCCAATCCTTGCCGGAAACAATCATCAAAGCGTTCTCGTAGCCGGCAGTAACCACCAAATCGTCACCCAGGTCTTCGCGGAACTTTTTCGGAAAAGCTGTTCTACCCTTAGGACTAATTTTTGCTCTGAATTGACCGATTAACATCTTCCACCTTTCACCATTTTACACCACTTTTCTCCATTATGATTAGGAAAATAATCGTTGTCAAGTCCCCAAACAGCCTCGGTAAAAAATCTTAAGCCTTCATGAAAAAACCTTAGAAAGAACCGGAAAATTATTGCGCCAGAATAAAGAGAGAGGCTCCGGAGGATTCCGCTTTGGCCAAGTTATCGGAAATTATCGTCGCCAACTTTTGCCAGCCGCTGCTATTATAAGCATAGATAACTGCACGGCTAAGGTCGGTTTTAAAAGAAACGGTGGCCTTGCCGGAAAATGAAGGAAAAACCGCATAAGGAAGGCTTTTGGCAATTACCCCCGGCGGCAGTTGGGCCAACAACCCGATACTCGAAGCAATCAGGTAAACAGAATTGGTGGGAAGGCTGGCTTTAAGCATAAAAACCCCGTCCCCGGTGGAAAAGCCGTCGGCGGCAGCTTCCTTTCCTTTTTGAATCCGGTAAGCGGTTTCATATTTTTCCCCGCCGACAAATTTGATGCTCAAGGCTCCCTCAGTGACATTTTCGTCATATTTATACTTGCAGGTTCCGGTGGTACAACTGGCGCTGCCGAAAAGAACTTTTTTGGAGTATTCAGTGGCCCCGTTTAAATCTACCGGAACTCCTCCTGTACTCACTCCGCGTTCAATTTTGCTTCCTTCAAAATCGGCAAAATAAGTAAGATCATAATCCAAACCTTTAGTGTCCTGGGGAATCTTTTTTATTTCCATAGTCACCCAATGGCGATCAGCGGTGGGCAACAAAGAAACATAAGGTCGTTCTTTGATTGATTGTTCAATCGGTTTAGTGGGAACAGGAGTTGGTTCTGCGTTAGGAAGAGTTTCGGTAGTCGTCTTTTTAAGACCGCAACCGCTTAAAAGCAGTGTCGTCACCAAAAGACTGATGAAAATAAAAACCTTCTTCACTTAAGTTTATTTTGAAAATAAGCAAGTAATTTGTCAACAGGCAGTCTTTCCTGTTTGGTGGTATCTCGATCGCGGACTGTTACCGTGCCGTCCTCGAGGGTTTGAAAATCGACGGTGACACACCAGGGGGTGCCGATTTCATCCTGAGAGAAATATCTTTTGCCGATATTTCCCCGATCATCCCAGGCGGTTTTTATGGTAAATTTTAAACTGTCGTAAATTTCTTTAGCTTTATTCACCAAATTTTCTTTATTTGCCAATAAAGGAAAAACTGCCACTTTATACGGGGCAACTTTAGGATTAAGTTTTAAAATCACTCTTTCTCCTTCTTTTCTATATGCGTCCAATAATAAAAATAAGAAAGTGCGGTCAACCCCACCGGAAGTTTCTATTATCTGCGGAATGAATGTCTCATTGGTTTCAAGGTCTTTATAACTCAAATCTTGTCCGGAATATTCACCGTGTCTAGATAAATCCCAATCTCCGCGCCAATGAATACCTTCCATTTCGCTACCGTCAAAGGGAGATGCCTGATATTGAATATCAAAAGCTTTCTTGGCGTAATGAGCTAATTTTTTATGTTCAAAAAAGACTAAATTTTCCGGATGATTAAATAGTCCTTGATACCAATCCATCCTTGCTTTTTTCCAATATTCAAACCACTTATCCATTTCTGAAGGATGACAAAACCATTGAAGATCCCATTGCTCAAATTCCCTTTGTCTAAACAAAAAATTTCCGGGAGTAACTTCATTTCGAAAAGCCTTTCCTATTTGACAAATTCCCAAAGGAATTTTTAATCTGGAAGATTGCCAGACATTTTTATAATCCAAATAAATTGTTTGACAGGCTTCACCGCGAAGATAAGTTTTGACTTTTTCTCCTTCTATCACTCCTAATTCAGTTGGAACAAGGATATTGTAATTACGGGGCTCGGTAAGTTCCCCCTTACAATCAGGACATTGGTTATCTTTTAAATCATCGGTCTTAAAACGATGGTGGCACTTTTTACATTCCGAAAGCGGATCAACAAAACTTTTGACGTGACCGGAAGCTTCCCATACTCTGGGATGAGTGATTATTGCTCCGTCAATTCCGACGATATTTTCGTGCTCCACCGTCATCCATTGCCACCAAAGTCTTTTAAGATTATTTTTCATTTCCACTCCCAGCGGACCATAATCATAAAAGCCTTGAAGACCGCCGTAAATTTCCGAGCCGGGAAAAACAAATCCGCGTCTTTTGCAAAGTGAAACCACTTTTTCCATCAAATCCATATTTTCAGTATACCAACACCAATATCAAAACTCAAAGATTAAAGATCAAATTTATAATTTCTAATTTCATTTACTCTGGCATCTTTTTAAAAAGTTTTTGCTTTTTAGTCCTCTTTCAATTATCTGTTCGATATATAAACAGACATTAAAGTTGGGCAAAAAAGCTTTTTGTTTTGGCCAAAAACCCAGCAGTTTTAGAAGATTGCCGCCGAAAGAATCTATCTGCGCTGAAAGTAAATTTTCTTCCGTTTCGTTTATTTTTTTTAAGGAAGAAACCAAAAATTCATAAACTTCTTTCTGCTCGCTGGCCTCGGCGGTCAGTTTATCCAAGATTTCACAAATTTCATAAGCCGCAGCCACTTTTTCTAAATTTTTCCGCCATCCGGAAAAAGTTTCTATTGTTTCCGCTTCAGTAAGAATATCCATTCCCCTGCCTTTGGCCGCCAGAAAAGAAATCATGTTAAAAATTTCCAAACTTCCTCCTTTTTTGGAAGTCACTCTTCTAACTCCTTTGGCTACAAAAGTCAGTTTGCCGTAGTGTTTAGTAAAAATCGTCACCAAACGGTCCGCTTCACCGAAGTTGCTTCTTTTAAGAACTACCCCTTCACTTTTGTATATGTTCATCTACCACTTAAGCTCTTTATCCGTTCTTAATTCAAATTCCTGTTTCTGGCCGTTAAAATCAACAGTCATATCGTATTTTTCCACCCCCGCCTGTTTTTGAATGAGCAGGCGGTAGGGAGTACCCTTTTCCACCTTAAAGGGCAATTTGTATTTAAAGGTAACTTTAGTGCTGCTTTGCGGACTTAAGGGATACTTGTCCCCGTAAAATGCTTCAAAAACGGTTTTCCCCAGTTCTTCGTAGACGTTGGGCTTGATCTCCGAACCGGTAACCTCAATAAGTTCACTACCCTTAGGGACATAAAGTCTGATCCAATCACGGTAAAGTCCATTAAGACAAAGGCCGCCCTTCTCCAGATTACAATTGGAAGGAGGATAGGGATTATTGTAGGTCACCTCAATTGTTTTGGTAATAGTTCCGTCGGCCGCCATTTCTATTTTTTCATTGATTTTTTGTTTAATAAAAAGGTTTGATTTGGCGCCGGCGAAATTGGCATCAACCAGCAGTTGGTAATCGCCGTTAAATTCTTTCACCCGACCGGCAAGATTAAAAGCCTCTACCGCTTTCTGGGCTTTTTCGTCAAAAAGATAAAATAAAACATGTTTTTCTTGAACCGCAGTTAAAACGACATTAACCAGCTCCCCGATTTTTGATTTGGGGCTGTTAAAAGCGTTGGCTAAAATGGAATTCATTAAAGGACCGATTACTGATTTCCGCGAAGTATTTAAAGCACTTAATGGCTTGTCGGCAATTTCTTCCAACCGGTAAACTACCTGCGGGCAGTTACAGCGCTTGTCAATTTCTGCCGAGAAATTGCCGAATTCCGGCACGCCAATTTGGCCCAAAACCTTTAAAAGCCCGGCCAACAGTTTGGTATCGACCGCAATTACGCCGTCCACTTTCTTTGCCCCGCGGATTTGGTTATTATAAATATTCATAAACGGCTCCATGGAAACGGCAAAATCGGGAGAAAGATTCATGTCCCGTAAATAAAAATAGGGAACGTTTTTGTGGAATTTCTTAATGGGGTCGGGTGCCGGAATTTTCTTGCCCCAGGCGGCATCCAGCGAATAGATATCTTCGGATAAAATGGGCGTAATTTTTCCCTTGTCAATTTTAAGAATTCCGTAGGCCGTCATAAAGCCTCCGGTGGGTCTTAACTCCGCATCGTTCTGAAAAAGAACAAAATAATATTTCGGAGTGTTAACCCCCATCAGGTCAGGAGCCACTTCCAGAAGCGGTTTGGCGTCGTTAACTAAAGAAGAAGCCTGATCAAGACCGGAAATGGCCGAAGTCAATATTTCCCGAATTTTAATCCCCTTGTAATCTTCCGGATACCGGCGGGGGTCAACCTGATCCATTTCCTTCCTGGCTGTTTCCAGTTCGGCGCCGATTTTATCGAGTTCCGGCCTGATTTTATCGAGTGTCGTCACCAGAAAAGTAACCCGATCCATGGTGGTTTTCCCGGAATCAGAAGCGGTCTTGTCTCCCCCCAAACCGATAATGTCGGCGTAGGGAACAATGGCTTCCACCACCAAATCAACCGCCCGCAGACCGGCAAAAGCGGCTTTCATTCCCCTTTGGCCGTCCTGATAATAATTCTTGGCAACGGGAACCGTTCCCAAGATTTTGTAGGAATCAATTTTTTTTTGCAGTTTCTCCAAATCGCGGCGGAGATTGGCCACCCCTTCCTTGATCTTGCCCAAATCCTGGCTTTTGATTGAAGTCTTTAAGTAGTTCAAATCATATTCCAAAGGGGCTTTCTCGGCCATAACCGATTTCACGGCCGAATAGCCGAAAAAAGCGCCTATAGCCAAGAAGATTAAGAAGACTCCTAAAACCAAAAATACCACGGAAATTTTTTTGGGTTTCTTTTCCGGTGGTTTTACTTCTTCATCCAAAGTGATTTTTTCAAAAGTTTGTGTCTGGGCAGTTTCCATTAAACCGCTCCTCTCCCGGTAATCATTGCTAACGGACTTTTAATTAAAATAATCAGATCATAAAAAATTGACTGTCTTCTCACATATTCGGCATCCATTTCAATTCTTTTGTCAAAATTTATTTCACTCCGGCCGGAAACTTGCCATTGGCCGGTTATTCCCGGCTTTACTTTCATCACTTCTTTCACCAATTTTTTAGTCTGAGGATATTTTTCCTGCTGTTCGGAGAGTTCAAACGGATAGTATGGTCTTGGTCCGACTAAACTCATGTCGCCAATTAAAACATTAATCAGTTGGGGAATCTCATCTATCGAATGCTTGCGGATAAATTTTCCCACTTTAGTTACCCGGGGGTCGTGATGAAGTTTGTAACTCGACTTTTTATATTCTTCCAGAAGCTTGGCAAACCTCGGATCAGTGTGCAGTAATTTGTGGGCATTGGGAATCATTGAGCGGAATTTTAGCAATCTAAATTCTTTCCCGTCTTTACCGACTCTTTTGGGGGTATCCGCCAAAATGGTTCCCGGTGACTCAATTTCAATGGCAATGATAGTAATGATCAACAAAGGAATAAAAATAATTATTGCAATAATCGAACAAACTATGTCCATAATTCTTTTTAATATATCGTAAAACATTATAAAAACTCTTTTTGATCTTTTTCTTTCAAGAGACTAACTATCTTTTTAACACCCTGCGATTTATCTTTCGCGCAAACCAAAATTGCGTCTTTGGTTTCTATTACCACCAAATCGCTTACACCAACCGTAGCCACCAATTTATCCTCAACTTCGATTAAACAATTTTTGGTATCGACTCCCAAATGTTGGCCGCCCTTGCCGAAAAGCTCCACCACGTTGCCGTTTTCGTCTTTTTCTTTCAAATCATAAGTTCCTTTCCAGTCGCCGATGTCGCTCCAGATAAAATTTCCCGGAACCATCAGCAGATTATCGGCCTTTTCCGCAATCGCCAAGTCAATCGGAGTATTCTCAATTATTTTTTCATAAGTATTGGCCAGTGTTTCTTTCTCTAATGAGGTGCCAATAGAAGCAGATATTTTTTCTAAAAAAGAAAAAATTTGCGGCGAAAATTTGGAAAAAGCCGTAAACACGGATTTTGCCGAAAAAGTATAAATCCCAGTATTCCAGTAAAAATTTCCTTTGGCGACAAACTCCTGGGCGGCCGGCAGGTCAGGCTTTTCCTTAAAAGAAGTTACTTTACAGACCTTACTTCCGGCTTTAAATATTTCCCCCGCTTCGATATAGCCCAGGCCGGTATGGGGAAAGAGGGGCTTTAGCCCCAAAACCACCAAATACTCTCCCTCACCGGCGGCTTGGGCGGCCAAATTCATGCTTTCGGCAAACAAATCATTTTCCTTAATCGCGGCATCAGACCAGAAATTCATAATTATTGCTTCCGGGTCAATCTTTCTAATATAGGCCGCGCCAACACCGATAGCTATGGCCGTGCCTTTGGCCGACGGTTCCGCGATAATATTTTGGGGAAGAATTTCTTTGCTTTGACTCAAAACCTCGTCAACATATTCAGAGGGAGTAATCACCAAAATCTTTGCGCTATCCGTCAGTAACTTAACTCTTTCTATTGTTTGGTTAAAGAGAGTGCTTTCGCCATAAAAATTAGGTAAAAATTGTTTGGGAGTATTTTTTCTGGACCGCGGCCAAAGCCTGGTACCGCTGCCTCCGCAAACAATTAAAGAGTATAAGTGTTCTTTAGAAACATTTGCCATTTTTCCTCAACTTTTTTCTTAAATTTTTTAATAAATTTTTCTTGACTAAATTTTTCTACCTGTTTCCGGCAGTCTTTGGATTTAAAATTACCAGGCTTAAACCGTTTAAGCGCTTCAACAAGGGAACTTCTGGTCTGTTTTTCAAAAAAAAGGCCGGTCTTTCCTTCGATAACCGTTTCTTTTGCCCCGCCCTTCTCAAAGGCAATTACCGGTTTGCCGCAAGCTTGAGCTTCGAGCGGGACAATACCAAAGTCTTCTTCTTGACAAAATATCACCGCCTGACAATTTTGATAGTAACTTAAAAGTTCTTTATCTGTCAACTGGCCCAAAAATTCAATGTTTTTTTTAGCCATTTTTTTTAGCCTTGACATCCCTCTCCCTATTCCTACAATTTTAAGCTTCCAGCCTAAAGCGTTAAATGCTTCTATCGCTAAATCAACTTTTTTATATTTCACCAACCTCGAAACAACCAAAAAGTATTTTTCCTTGATGTTTGAAAATTGTAAATTGAACCCTGCCTGCCGGCAGGCAGGAATTGTAAATTTGCGAGTGTTTACTGACGGATAAATTACCTCGCTTTTTCTTTGATAATATTTTTCAATCCTATCGCTGACTGTCTCTGAAATGGCTAAGATTTCATCCGGTCTTTCGCTGGCGATAAGATCCCACTTTTTTAAATCTTTCAGCCAGGGCTCAGCAATTAAACCCAAAGGACTATTAAAATACTCTTCATAACCACTCCATAAATATCTGGTAGGAGTTAAACAGTAGCAAAGATGAAGAGTTTTAGGTTTGGTAATAATTCCCTTGGCGGCTTCACTGGTAACGGAAATTACCACATCATATTCATCAAAATTAAAACTTTCAAAAGCCAGCGGCATAAGCAACGGATAAATCTCATGGTTAGTTTTAGCCAAAGGAAATCTCTGCAAAAATGAAGGAATAACCCTAAAAACGCTGGCCCAGGGAGCGCTTCTGGAATGGTAGACAGAAGTATAAAGCGGCGCTTCCGGCCAAATTTTATGCAGGGCCAAAAGCACTCTTTCCGCCCCGCCAAATTTATTGACCCGATCGTAAACTAAAGCAACTTTCATCAAATTATTATTTATTAAATATTAAAAATTAACGAATTATTTATTCCCAATAAATCCGTTAATCCGTTAATTAATTAAATGGATTTTCTCTATAAAAATCAGGATTTAGACATTTAACCGCGTGCCCGAATTCCTGAATCCAGCCAAATTTAAAATCCAGATCTTTCACCATTTTCATTACTTGATCGTATTCGTCATGAGTTAAGCTGCGGTTAATTTCGGGAAACTTTCCGGCTTTGTAAGTCGGATTATACTGACTCATCAGGCTTAAGCAAATATTGTCGGAAATAGAACGGATAAATTTAAGGCATTTTTGAGTATTTTCCAAAAAACCCGGCAGAACCAAATGTCTGACTATCAAACCCTTTTTGGCAATTCCGTTTTTGTTGACAATTAAATCGCCGACTTGTTTTTGCATTGCCAAAATCGCTTTTTGAGCTTTTTGAGAATAATTTTTAACTCCCGAATATTTTTCACCCAGATTATCAAAAGAATATTTATAATCGGGCAAATAAATATCTACTGCTCCCAAATCTCCTAACTGCCTCAAAACACTTATTTCTTCATCTCCGTTACTGTTCCAAACCACCGGAATGGTTAACCCTTTTTTCCTGGCCAAAGGAATAATTTTTATTAAAAAGTAAGACCAAACGGTGGGTGAAACCAAATTAATATTGTTTATCCCTTTTCTTTGGAGTGCCAACATTATCTTCGCTACCTCTTCCACCCCATATTTTTTGCCGGCCACCGATCCTTGGGAAATCTGCCAGTTCTGGCAGAAAACACATTTTAAATTGCACCGACAAAAGAAAATCGTTCCCGAGCCTTTGGTACCGGAGATCGCTGGCTCTTCACCAAAGTGCAAACCTGACCAGGCAATTTGAATATTTTCCATTACCAGACCGAATTATATATCCGGATGGTCTGGGAAGCCATTTTTTGCCAAGAAAAGTTCTTAACTCTCTCCAGCCCTTTTTTTATTAGACTATTTTTTATTTTCTCATTCGAAATAACCTCATTTATTTTCTTGGCCATGTCCTCAGGGTTATGGGGGTTAAAATATTCGGTTGCCCCTTGGTATATTTCATGAAAAACCGGAACATCCGAACAAATAAGCGGCAAACTGTTGGCCATGGCTTCCAAGCCGGGCAAGCCAAAGCCTTCGGAAAGCGAAGGAAAGGTAAAAGCCAAAGCTTCCCGATAGAAACTACCCAATTCTTCATCGGGAACAAAGTCGGTCATTTTAATTAAATTTTCCGCTTTCATTTCCTTAATCTTACTTTGCAGTCTTTGCCAAAAAACATTGCGGCCGCAAATAATAACTAAAATAATTTTCGGAAACGATGGACGATGTTCTTGATTTAAAATTACTACCGCCTTGATTAGATTCTCAACATTTTTATGAGGATAAACACTGCCCACATATAATAAGAAAGGTTTTTCTATTTGGTATTTTTTAAAAATCTCTTTTTCCTGGTTTTGGATTTTTTGGTCAAAGCCTTCGTAAGTTACCTCAATTTTTTGTGGGTTAATTTTATATTCTTTAATTATTTCCTCCCTTACGAATCTACTTGGCGTGATTATTTTTTTAGCTCGCTTGACTGCCGAGGCAAAAACCAGTTTGTAACCGAAATATTTTAGCCAGTAAAGCCCGGCATTTTTCGTGGTTGTTTGCATTCCCTTCGATGTATGTTTAATTAAATCGTGAATCGTAACAATATATTTACCCCGATAAAAAATTGGCACATTGAAATGAGGAAAATGCATTAAATCGAGATTTTCTTTGTTAAGAATAGCGGGGAAAAATACCTGCTCTTTTAAAGAATAATGGGGAAAATCAGCGTTAATAATTTTGAATTTTGACTTGAAATTTTGATTTTTAAATTTTAACTTTTGAACTTCTTCAAAATCATTTCTTACGAATAAAACATATTCATTTATATTATCTTGTTTTAAAACTTCTTTCACTAAGTTTTCAACATACCGTCCAATCCCAGCGTGTTTTAATCCATACATTCGACAATCAATACCGATTTTCATTTTAAGAAAAGTAATATTTAATAATTCTAAAAGATCCTTTAATTTTAATGGCCAAAAGAACCAGAAAAGTGACGAAAGAAGGATATTGGTTCCGGTAAAATTTTTTATAAAAAATCTCCATGGCCTTAACGGAAGATTTTGCCACCTGCATCCGCGTTTCCCTGCTGGCGGGGCTGATTTTCCTTGATTCCTTGCGCAAGCCCGAGCTCCCGCCTTTGTAATGCCATAAAAGCGGCTCCGGATAAAACATTACCTTAAGCCCGGCTTTTTTAATCCGATAAAAATAATCCAAATCTTCGCCGTAGAAAAAATACTGCTCGTCCCACGGGCCGATTTTGTCGACGACCTCTTTTCTAACCATTAAAAAAGTGCCGAAACCGGCATCAATTTCATGAGGCTTGCTTAAATCTAAATAAAACCGGTGATACTGACCGAAAAAACGGCTTTGGGGGAAAAGCTTTTCCAGACCCAAAAAATAGGTTATTGATGCCCAAGGGGTGGGAAAACCGCGGTGACAATCCGGGTCCATGCCGCCGGAAACCAGCCTCGTATAGGGGGTCATTGCCCCGTATCGGCTATCGCTTTCCATAAAATCAATTGCTTTTTTAAAAGCCTCTGGAAAAACCATCGTATCCATGTTCAAAAAAAGCAGATATTGGCCCCGGGCCTCTTTTATCCCCAGATTGCATCCTCCGGCAAAACCCGTATTGGTAGAACTGGTAAGAACCTTTATCGCCAACTTTTCGTCTTCAACTGCTTTTTTTTCACTCTCAATAACTGCTATTGATTCGTCAGTCGAGGCATTGTCTACAAAAATTACTTCTACGGTTCCGGTGACATTCTTAACTGCTTTTGCCACCGAAAGTAAACAGTCTTTAATAAATTTCTGGGTGTTAAAGCTTAAAATAATGACGGAGAGCTCAATTTCTGCCACTGGCTACCTCCCGGTAAATTTTCTCCAAAGTTTTGGCAATACTTTGATAACTATATTTTTCTTCCACCAATTTTCTGGCTGCATTAGCTAAGCCTTGATAAATTTTATTATCTTTGATCAATAAAATGGTTTTTTCGGCAATTTCTGCCCAACTGTCGGCAATTAAAACCTCTTTCCCTTCTTCGGCTTCAATCCCTTCAATACCAACACTCGTAGTCACCACCGGTACCCCGGCGGCCATCGCCGCCAATATTTTAAGCCTAGTGCCTCCCGGCCCTTCAAGGGGGGCCACAAAAATTGTTGCCCGGCGATACGCTTCGACTACCCCCTGCATATCCGAATTATCAAGATCAATTATTTTTAAGCCGGGCGTTTGAAGATTGGCTAATTTAGCCAGGGCTCCTTGACCAACGATCCAACATTGGGCATTAGGAACTCTTTTCTTAATTATGGGAAAAACTTTTCGGGCCAGGTTTTCCGCCGCTTCCACATTCTGCATCCAATCGTAATTGGCCTGAAAGAAAATTGTCGGGTCTTTTTCGGGAATCCGCTTTTGCCAAACTGCCATCAAATCTTCCCCTGCCCCATTGGGAACAACATCAACCTCTAAACTTTTATCAAATGAGAGCATTTTTTCTTTGTCGGCCTGGGAAACGGCAATTACCCGGCTGGCTTTTTGCCAAAATTTCAGCTCCCAGAATTTTATTTTATAAACGTCAAGATATAAAAGCGGTTTAAGCAATGACTTCCAGATGGATTTTCCCGGACTTTCCACAAAATGCTGATAAACCTGAAATTCGATGGTCTGGTCCACCAAAATTATCGGAGTTTTAATTTGGGGAATATGGGGCATAACATAAAAAGTTTCCGCATGGACTAAATCATAGTTTTCTTTTTCCAGTTCTTCCGTCACTGCCTGCCTTTCCTCCGGGGATAAATTTCTTATCACCAAAAACGGATATTTGCTGAAACCCGTCCTTAAAATATTTTTAAGGGTCCAGGGTTTATTGGGCCGTTTAAAAACCATCACTTTTTTACAGTATTTTTCCAGTTCTCCCACATACTTTCTTTCTTCTTCCCTCTTAATCAGAGAAAAAAGAGTAATTTCATTCGTTTTAGCCAAATTTTTAATTAAATTATATGAACGGATTTGTCCGCCGGAAGAAGTAGGATACGGTAGATATGGCGTCAGCATCAAAATCTTCATATTTTAAAAATGATGTATTGGTTTGTTTCTTTTATTATAGGGAAGTTTTGAAGCATATATTTTCCAAAATCAGAGTGGCGATCAAATTTTGTGGTTACATAAACTGATCCTCCTAAACTAATTATCTTCTGAATAGTCTCCGGAGTATTGGGAAAGTTTGAAGCATAACCACCGCTCCAGCCAAAACGGTTAGTATTATATAAGAGAGTGGCATCATTACTATCCCCCGTCAAAACCAAAGCATTTTTGGGAACTAAATCATTAAACGCCGCCCCGGCTAAATCAACCCCGCCTTGAAGATTATAAAAGTCACGAATCTGATACCAGGAAAACGCCAGGGTAAAAACCAAACAGATTAAAAAAAGAATTACCCCCAAGGCACGATTAAAGTTCTCATGTTTTTCAAAAAGAAGAAAATTTGCCCCTTTAGCTAAAAAAATGCTTAAAATTGGCATCAGGGGAATTTGGTAATAATCATGGGTTACGTTTCCTGCGGCAAAGACAAAGATAAAAATTATAATTGACAGCAACCATAGATAAAAAAACCATCCTTCTTTTTTTACTTTGACTATTATGCCTAAAACCAGCAACGGTAAACCCCAATAGCCAAGGATCAACTCACCAATTCTTTTGGCAAAAATCCAATAAAAAAAAGCTCCTTTGAAACGAATGTTGTTCTCATTAAAAAGCCAAAGGCTGGCCGGTATTCCTTCAGGAAAATGTCCAATCCACCACCGCCATAAAATTAAAGGCAAAAAAGAAATAATTACCCAGAAATAAATTTTCGGCTGCAAAAAAGTTTTTATTCCATACTTCTTAAGAAATAAATATGCTAAGGGTAAAAGCAAAAACAAAGGAAAAGCTTTTTGAGAAAAAGACAGCATCGAAAGAAAAACAAAAAGAAAATACTGAATAGTTGAATTTGTTTCCAGCCATTTAACGGCAAGATACAGCATCGCCAAATTAAGAAAAATGATCATTGGTTCAGGTAAAACAGTCCTAGAATAAAAAATGTTGTAAGGAAAAACGGCAAAGAAAAAACCGGCAAGTAAACCGGTTTTCTTGCCAAAATATAACGAAACTAATAAATAAAGGAGAACTATTGAACCAAGGGAAAAAACTATTGATACTAATCGGGCATATTCTATTTTTATTCCACCGATCTTGTAGATAGCCGCTACAATACTGTTATAGATTGGCGGTTCGACCAAAAAAAGCCTTTTATCATTGGGGACTCCAGGATGAAGCGGAGTTTTGTTGTCGATTCTGGGAAGGAAAAAATTCCATCCTTCTTTCACAAAGTTCCTGGCTACCGCAGCGGTATCCGCCTGTCTCCAAGAATGATGGTCAGCCAGGAAAATATTTACTTTATATAAACGAAGTGCCAGTCCTAAAATTAAAACTGCCAGTAATAATAATTTGTATTTCATTTCATTATTAATTTGTCATATCAGTCTTTTCTGTCTCATTCAAATCAATTATTTTTAGTGCTATTCCCATCAAAATCCAGAAAAAAAAGGCAATTTTGGAGGCTTCCATAACATCAATAAAAGTTGCGTTCAGAAAAAAGCCAACCGCTGATCCCGAGATGCCAATGAGTAAAAGTTTTTCTTCTTTAGACTTGCTGGTAACCAAAAATTTATAAATTTTTCGGAAGAATTCCCAAATAACCGCCCAAAACGCGAGCGTCCCTAAGAGTCCCACCTCCCCCAGCATCCGCAAATAGTCATTGTCCGTGGCCAAGGTGATGGAAGAATATCCCGTTCCCAAAAGCGGATTTTTGGCTAGTGCGCGAAGCGCCCGCGGCCATTCGACCTTTAGCCTGATATCGGTAGAGCGGCTGGTGGCCATTTCTGTTGATTCAAAATATTCAGCGGAAGCGGTGGCAACTGGAGCCGGGGTTGGAGTAGGAGTGGGCGTTATTGTTGGCCTTATTTTCCCCGGCAACACCGGCGGCAACGAAATTTGCACTACGGGAATCGGAGTGGGTGTTAATGACGGAGCAACTGCAATTTCCGAAGGAGGAGTCTTAATCGTACCAGATAAAAAAGAAAGATTAATTTTAAAGGTAGCCGCATACCGCTGACCCAAATCAGCTGAAAAAATCATTCCCAGAAGGGAAACAATCAAGAAAGGAATTATCAATAATTTCTTCCGGCTGAGGAATAAAACCGTTATCATACTTAAAAGATAGGCTCCAAAAGAAACGCGGGAAGCGGTCAAAATCAAAATGTAATAACAAAGTATTCCTAAAAGAAAAACAATTACTTTAATAAACCACTTTTTTGATAATAAAAAGGCAACCAGCGTTAAGGGTAAAACCATTACCATATACGCGGCCAAATCGTAATGACCGGCAAAAGTGGAATTAACTCTCGCCCACCAGGTAAGTTTAAGAATCATCCCTTTGGAAAATTCCTTGTTCATGGTCGAAACCACCGGCCAACCAAAAAATTTCTGACCTAAAGCATAAATAATCACTGCAAAAGTAGCCACCAAAAGCATCCAGCCGTACGTTTTCAACTGCTTAATATTTTTTAGAGAATAATAAGCGACAAAAAATAAGGAAATATATTCAATTCTCCTCAGAAAGTGAAACAAGGCCACGTTAAGGGTAATGTTTTTAGTGATAAAAATTGCACTTAAAAGAGAAACCAGCCCAACGGCAAAAAAAAGAAAAATTAACTTGGAAAAATGGTTTTTAAAAATCGAAAAGTTTTTTTTAATGATTAAATTAAGAAAAAATAGTCCCACAATAATTGCCACGAAAATATCTTCCAGCCTGATACTGACATAGGTCCCGGAAACGCCCAAAAGCGGGAATTTGGGGTAAACGGGAATAAAAAACAGCAAAAATCCTATTCCTAAGTAGAAAAAATTGTCTTTAATTAATTTTAACAGCTTGGCCATATGTCTCTTTCAAATAAGCATCATTTTTCAAATAACCCAAGACTAACGCAGAAACTGCTTTTAATTTTAATATCACTTTTAAAATAAAAAGTTCGGTTTTAGTTTTATGGTTCCGGTAATAAATTAAAAGTCCCCGGTAGATACCCAGTATCGGATCTTTTTTACCGGTAGTCGAACTTCCTCTTCCTAAATGAATTATTTCGGCTTCGGTTAAACAATAAGATTTAAACCCGGCTTTATAAGCGCGGTAAAACCAGTCAACTTCTTCCATATACATAAAAATTCTTTCATCCAAGCCGCCAATTTTGTCAAAAACCTCTCTCCTGGCAATAAAAGCGGCCCCCATCATCCAATCGGCAAAACCTGATTTTAAAGGAGCGTAACGAACGCTACCGCTTCCCCCGAAATGCTCTTTAAACAGCATGATTAAAACAACGTCCAAATTGGGAAAATGTCCACAGCTTTCTTGGAATGTCCCGTCCGTGTTTAAGAGCCTGGGGGCAACAGAGTCAACTTCCGGATGATTATCCAAATAGTCGATCAATTTAGAAATTGCCCCCGGCTTAACAATTGTATCCGAGTTAAGAAGCATAATGTATCTACCCTGGGCTTCTTTAATCCCTTGATTGTTTCCTTTAGTGAAACCAACATTTTCTTTATTTTGAATTAGTTTAACTTCGGAAAATTCTTTTTTAACCATTTCGGAACTGCCATCTTCCGAAGCATTGTCCACCACAATTATTTCTAACTTCCATTCTCTATCATCCACCTTCAATATACTATTAAGGCATTGCCTTAAAAGCTCTTTGGTATTCCAGGACAAAATAACGATGGAAAGTTTTATCTTTCTTTCTGCCATCTTTTTAAAATTCCCCTATATGAAAGGACAAGTAAATAAATTAAAATCAAAATTAGATAAAAAATTAAAATCCTTTGCCAGATTTTTGATTCTTGGTAATAAAGTGTAACCTTAAATTGATAGGTTTTTCCGTTAACCACTAAGATATTTTTTATTCTTCCACCCGGAGAAGTAAATGGATCGTTATTCCATTCAAATCCATTAATAAAGACCGACTCTCTTAAAGGATGAATTAATTCCTCAACATAAGTTGATTGCTGGGTATCCCTCAATACTTCCCTGATTCTTTCCGGTGGATGATTTAATTTATAAGTAATCAGGGGAATTCCTAAAAAAGGCGAGCGGGAGAAATAATCCTGATAGAAACGAACAACATCTTTTCTGGGCATATCGGTATAGTAAGCAGACACGTTGGCAATCTGAACAGTATCGCCAGGCTCTGTTGATTTAACCGCACCCGGTAAATCAGGAAAATTTTTGGGTACTGGAAGTAAAAGATAAAATGTCCCGATAAAAAAAGTAATAACAAAAAAAACTTTTTTAAATTTCATTATTGAAATAAGGCTGGCCGGCCAAGTAAGTAATGGGGGTCCTTTAATGTTCTTTCACCAATTTCTTTAGCCGGGACACCGCCAACAATTTTGAAAGGTTCCACATTTTTTGTAACTACCGCCCCCGCGGCCACCGCCGCTCCATCGCCAATTTTTACTCCGGGAAGAATTATTGCCCGCGGCCCAATAAAAACATAGTTCCCAATCTCTACTGGCGCAATTACCGCCCGAAAATGTTCAGAGGCCAAATCGTGCTCCGAATTATAAATAAGAACCTGACTGGCAATATCGGTATGGCTGCCGATTTTTAAAGTTGCCCTGCCGTCGAGAAATGAGTGGTCTCCAATAATGGTATCCTCTCCCAGGATTATCCCCGAAGGATTAAAAAAATTTGCCCACATGTGAATGGTCGAGCCTTTGCCTATCTTCATGCCGAAAAGCCGGTAAAAAAATCGCCGGCAGCAATGAAAAGGAATAAAACCAACCCACCTAAGAAGCATCAGACAAAACTCCAAAATAATTGCGTTTATTCTTCTTGTAATTTTTTTAAACATTTTTTAAGGTTTCCAGGACAACTTTTGCGCATTTTTCCCAGGAAAACTTTTCAACCTGGCTTAATCCCGCTTTGATTATCTCATTTCGCTCTTCCTTATTCAAACTCAAAACCTTAAGAATCGTCTGAGAAATATCATCCGCTCGATAAGGATTGCAGTAAAACGCCGCTTTCCCGCCTGCCTCGGGCAAACTGCCTTCACTTGAAGAAACTACCGGTACTCCCAAACTCATTGCCTCCAAAACCGGAATACCGAAGCCTTCGTATAAAGAAGGGAGGACAAAAACACCGGCTCCGGCAATTAAATAAGGTTTTTCCGCCTCATCAATAAAGCCGGTAAAAATCACCCGTTCTTCTAATTTTAATTCTTTAACTTTATTGAAAATCTCCTCATAAAGCCAACCTTTTTTACCGGCAATAACGAGGGTTATCGGTAATTGCCTGATCACTAATGCAAAGGCTTCTACTAATCTGACCAGGTTCTTTTTCGGCTGTAAAGTTCCCAAATAAAGTAAGTAATCACCTTCAAAGTTATATTTTTTATGGATATTTGATATTTGATATTTGATATTTGAATCAAATCTGTCAAATCCCGGATAGGCAATCTTAATTTTTTCTTCCGGATAATGATAAAATTTGACAATTTCGGACCGGGAAAATTCGGAAATGGTGATAATCCTTTTGGCTTTTCTGACCGAGTAATTCTCCCAATTTTTTAATTGGTAAAGATCACTCGCGGCGAATTGTTCGGGATGACGGTGGTGCCATAAATCCATCATGGAAATGACCGTCGGAAAAGGGGAAAAACGAGGGGCGTAATGGCTAGGGGAATAAAAAACAGCCAATTTTTCTTTTTGAGTAAATAATTTAACCGGAAGAGCTAGTTGGGTCCATAATTTACCCGGACCAAAAATCCGGTAATGCCATCGTTCGTTCTCTTTAGGTAAGTCAGGTAACGGATTTTCTTTTAAATATATTAGAAAAGAATCATCCTTATCTATCTCCGAAATAGATTTAAGGATATTAAAAGCAAATTGACCAATGCCTACCCTATTTTTTTGATTGGCTTCATTGCCGTCAATTCCAATCAGCATTATTTCCCTTTCTTGTCAATTTTATAAATAACGATATTCTTACTGGCCTCCCAGCGTCCGATTATTTTGCCGGGAGAAAACTCTTGAATTTCCATAATATTTGAGGTTAAGGGATCGGTCTTTCCTGTTTCGTCAATAACAAAAAGAATATTTGCCCGCCGGTAATCTTCGGGGTACCAGTCAAGGCCGCGTTTCTTGCCAAAAGTTTCCGTAAAATACCGGTAATCGACGCTGTTTCTATCCCAACGGTCAAGATCTCTTTGAATTGTCGCTAAATTAAATAATTCCTCTTTACTGATATTTTCACTGATAATTTTAGAAACAGCTTGCAAATCAGAAATACCCCTCCATCCTTGACTAAAAACAGTGGTATGCCGCCAGTGAAAAACAATAATCAATAAAAGAGCCACTAAAGAAATAATTCTTAAGGCCTTTTTTTCCCAGAAGATTTTTCCGATTAAACCAAAAAGCAGAATCGGCGCGGGAAAAAGATAAAGATAATAGAAAAAGAAAAATTTTCCACTATAAAGAAGAGTAACAAAAACTCCCCAAATAATCCAAACCCAAATCAAAATTAAGGGTAAAGATAACGAATTTTTAAACTTTTCTTTTCTAAAGATCTTAGAAAAAAAGTAAATACTAAAAATTAAAATAATAAAAAATATCGCCAGTCCCCACCACTGAAAAGATAGGGAAAAGGGTTTCTGGGCAACTACGGAAATTGGCTGAGAAAAAGAAAAGAGCTCTTTAAGTTTCCGGCCGAATTCTAACGGGGCTCCATAACCCAAAGTAATCTTTCCGGAAATTAAAATTACAAAAATCGCCACCAAAGAGGCAATAAATGATTCAAAAATATTGTTCATCCTTATCCCAAGATGATTGCCGTCAAAGAAAAAAACTTTTGCCTGACTGGTCAGAAAAAAGTTATGTCTTAACTCAAAGAGTAAAAGCGGAGAAATAAAGAAAAAAATTATGAGTAAGGCCCCAATGGCAGTTTTAATTTTCTTTTCTTTTACTAAACAGATTAACCACAAAACAAAAAAAAGCGGGGCTAAAGTCCAGACGCCAAAATGCAGACTTAGGCAGTAGCCATAAAACCCAAAAGCCAAAAGAAAGAATTTGTCTTTCTTTTCCTTAAAATATTGGTAAACAAAATAAAATGAAACTAAGATGAAAAACGGTAATGTGTTTGGGTTCCAAGCTCTTCTGGTCAACTCCACCACAATTGGGGAAACAGCAAATAATCCGGCGCTAAAAATTCCCGCCGGTTTGCCAAACAGCTTATTGGCAACAAAGTACACCAGAGGAACCGTTAAAACTCCAATTAAAGCCGAATAAAAATCAATACCAACCGGGTTTAAACGAAATAACCACAAAACAGGAGCAATCGTATAAAAATAAAAAGGTGGAAGATACATTCCCGGCAACGAAGTTTGAGTTCCAAGAAGTCTAAATTCCCGGTCAACAATCATCCTCTTTACGAATAATGCGTCTCTCGACTGATCGTAGGTAAAAAACTGCAATTTAAAAATATTGGAAAAACGCAAAAATACCGCAATCGCAATAACTATAAATAATATAATTAGTTCCCAGTTTTTCAAAAAAAACTTTTTCATAGTAATCCGTAATTCGTAATTCTTACTTGATCATTTTATATATTGTTTGTCCGGTATCGACTTTCCAGCTTTTCTCAATCTTTTTGGGCAAAAAAGCCTCGACTTCCATTCCTCCAAGTTTAAGAGGATTTTTTAAATCGCCTTCATCAACTAAGTATAAAACATTTGCTTCTTTGTAGTCGTCAGCATCCCAACCGGAAACAGGCAAACGGTAAAACGCTTCCAAAAAATACCGATATTCCAAGGCATTATGATCCCAGCGAGAAAGATCTTTTAAATTTGCCGCCACGGCAACCTTCTCACCAGAAAAAGAGTTTTTGGTAATAATTGAGCAAGCAGTCAAAAAAAATTCTTCTGTTTTTGTTTCATTTCTAAGACCTGCCGGGTAAAGCGCAATTATTGCCAATATAAAAGTAAAAACTATGGGAAAGAAAATATTATTGTGTTTTTTAAAATATTCAAAATAATTAAGAGACAGTAAAAGAAAAATAAAGGGAAATAAAAAAGTATAGTGGTAAAAATAAAAAGAGGTCGGTGGAAAAAGCAGTCTGATTGAAAAGCCAAATATTAAAAAAGCAATTATTATCTGGTATCTTCTCTCTTTTTTCCCCCTGAAAAGCAATACCAAGGAGGAAACAAAAATTAAAATCGCCATAAATATTTTCGTGTCCATTTGAAGTCTGGTTTTATCAAAGAGCAGGATATGAGAAGGATTTATAGTTAAGTTTTTAGATTGATTGAGGCCGGAAATTAAAGTAAGGGGCATCTTTAGGTAATCGAAAAACATAACTTTTCCTTTTTCAACCCCCAAAAAGCCTGGTGATAAGTTAGTTTGTTTTAAGGCAAATCCCATAATTCCTCGGGTATTAGGAAAATTATGCCTCAACTCAAAAATAAAAATTGGTGAAATCAAACAAAGAAAAACCAACAGGGATAATAACAAATTCCGGCTGATTTTTTTTAAAGCAAATTCCATAAAAAACATAAATAAAAGCAACGGTAAAAAGACTAAAACCGTATAGTGTAAATTTAAGGCCCAGGAAATTGAAAAGGCGGCCAAAATAAGATATTTGCCGCTCTTTTTGAAAAAATATCTTTCAAAAGACAAGGCGAACAAAAGAGTAAAAAAGTAAATCGTGTTCGGATTCCAGGCGTGTCTGGAAACCTGTATCAAATATGGATTAAGAGAAAAAAGCAAAGAAGAAAATATAGCCGCTTTTGAACCGAACAAATCCCTGACCAAAAAATAAAAAACGGCAATAGCGGCTATTCCTAAAAAAGCGGTATAAATATCCGGGCCAATAAGATGAAAATTAAACAAGTAGAGAAATGGCGCCAGAGAATAGTAATAAAAAGGCGGTAAAGATACTCCAGGGGCCAAAACTGTCGGCCCAACTAAAGTTAATTTGTGATCAAGAAACATTCTTTCAATAATTATGAAGTCTCTTGCTTGGTCATAACTGAAAAATTGCCATTTTCCAATATTCAAAAAACGCAAAAAAGATGCTAAAACTAATACCAATACTAACCAAATCCATTGATTTTTTAAAAAAGGTTTCATGATTTTTTAAATTCAAAAAATTTTATAGAGATAAAATGAGGGGGTTTGGTCTTGGTAATTAATAATCTCAATTGGTTTTTGTTGAAATAATTGATAGCGGTTAAAGCTTTCCTTCAAATTTGCCGGTAAAGCTAAAAAGGAAATTTTATGGTCTTTCAAAAAAACCTGTAAATCATTTTCTGTCCGCGGTAGAGAAAAATAAAGATTTTCGGCTACCTGATAAAAGTTACTTTGCTCAACTGCAATTTTTTTTACGGTAAAATTATTAAGATTTTTGAAAAAGGCAGGTTGCCAAAAACCAAAATAAGAACGCGGATAATAATCCTCCCAAATCACCAACAAAGTTTGAAAATTTTCTTCTTTTTGGAAGTCAGCTAATTCTTTAAAACCAGATTCAAAACTTCCGGCGGCCTTAGCCGGATAAACATGGAAATAATTAAAAAGAAAACTGTAGGTAGAAAAAGAAAAAAGTAAAACCAAAAAAATAGCGATGGCAATTTTTAACTTGCTTTTAAAAAGTTTTAAAAACTCTACTAAACCTAAGGCCGATAAATAAGTTAAAAGCGGTAACATATTAGTTACTCTCAAGAGATAGCCGGAACCGTCTTTGGTCAGAGCTGCCGGAATCGGCGAAACCAAAAGCCAAAACAGAAACATTTCTTTGGTTTTTCTTTCGCCTTTGGTAAAAAACTGAAAGGCGCCATAAATTAAAAAGGGGAACAAAAAGGGATAAAGGACGCCGAAACGACCGGTAGAATGGCGCAAAATCGGATCACCCTTCAGAAAAAGGAAATCCGGTGAATAAAAAGAAAGATAAATTCTCACAAAAGAATTTATAATTGCAATTGGCCGGTTATAAAAAATCCGGCCAATAAATTCCGGATCACGGTTTAAAGAAAAAATTGTAGGATTAGAAAGCCGGGCCAATCCTCGATCAACGTTTTCATTCGCGGTCACATTTATATCCCGCCAAATTGCCAAATCAAAACCCCGACCGGTTTTTTTTATAAAAAATAAGCCAAAAAGAGCGATTAAAATTATGCCGGCAATTAAAATTATCTTTTTATCTTTAGCTGAAGGCTTCAACTGCCAAATCTTGGACAAAACCAAAATTATTGCCAAAGGTCCGATTAAAATCATAGAAGAATAAAAATACGCGGATAAAAATATGGGCAGCAAGGACCAAAAATAAGATTTAACGGTTCTGGCTTTTAAATAAATCAGCCAATGAATTCCAACCATAAGTAAAGACAAAACTACAAAAACAACTCCAATCCGGCTTAAGTGAATACCCCAAGGCAAAAAAGCCGCTAAAATTAAAGTGACTAAAGGAATTATCTGCCGACTTTTTTCCTTTTCAAAATTGATTTCTTTGGCCAGCAAATAAATTATAAATAAAAGAAGGGTGCCAAAAACTGCCGACGGCAATCTTACTCCCAAGGGAGTTAACCCCAAAAACCAGGTAAATCTGGTTAGTCTTAAAAACAGATTTTTACAAAGAAAATCTAAAAGAGAATTGGTTGGACAAGATCTATTAACTAAATCTGAATAGCTGGTCGTTTCATCAGAATATAGAGATGGGGAGTTTAAATTTAAACGGTAAAATCTAATCCAAAAACCAACCAAAATAATCAAAAGGATTAAAAGTGCCGATAATTTTTTCTTCATGGTAAAAAATTGGTTGAGTTGATATTAATGACTTGCTTATCCTTGGGTCTTTCCTCCGGTAAATCCTGATAAAAAACTTTTACCTTTTGATTATGATACAAAACCTGAAAGAAATTATCATCCCCAACCGCAAAAGCCACTTGTTTTGACACTCCCCAGATTTTGTTTCCAACCTCTTGATCATTGGTAAATTCAAAATAACAGCCTTCGGGATATTGAGGATAATTACGGATAAAATAATGATAAACCTTTTTGGCAATTTGGGAACGGCTCACCGTATAGTGAGTTTGATAAGTCAAACGATTCATTGATAAATTAAGAATTATATAAAGAGAAATAAAAACAGTTGTTAGCCATGAATGTTTAGTTAAACAAATCTCCGCCAGCAAAAAACTAAAACTCACCATCGGCAAAGTCAATTCTAAGGTAAATTTATGCCGAGGCAAGAAAAGCACCGGCAATAAAGCCAAAAAAAAGATTCCCAAAAATAGTAAGACTTTTTTGACTTTTACTTTCTTAAGGTTAGCAACAAATAAAATTGCAAAAGACGTTAAGGTAGAACCGATCAAGCTCAAAACGATTTTTGACCAAAAAGGAAAATCAGAGAAAAAACGCGGTAAAATCCTAAGACCGCCGGAAACATAATCTACCAACAACTCCGGCGCGCCAAAAGACCAAAGAGCATACCAGAAAAAAGTATTCAAAAATTTTCTCACTGAAAAATCCCATAAATAACTGTCCCCGCTCACTTGGCCAAAATGAAAAAAACGGAAATAAAGATAAGGAAAAAGAATTAGCAAAATCGGAATCAATCGTTTCGGACGAAAACAATCATTGAACCAGTCAAACAAAATTAAAATTAAAGGCAAAACTACTGCGGTTTCCTTAGACAACAAAGCCAAAATAAAAAAGAAAGCCGTTAATAAATTTGTTTTCCAGGAAGGTTTTTTAAAATAAGTCAAGACAGCCGATAAAACAAAAACCGTCATCAAAATTTCCTGAAAAGCCGACAAAAAATAAAGACGGGTAAAATGAGTCACGGAAAAGGCATAAAAAACTAAAGCTAAAAGAGATTGTTTTTTGTTTTTAAAAACAATTCTGGCTAAACGATAAACCAACCAAAGACTGAAACCAAAAACCAAAAATACAAAAAGATAATAAGGACCTGCATTTAAACCAAACAGTTTTTGAAAAATAAAGAAAAAAACCTGAGTGGAAAGCGGACGATAAAAAGTAGCCGAATGCTGATTCGGTAAAAAAGAAAAAAAGTCAAAAAATTCATGTAAATTACCAATTTGGGAAATCCGCAAGTGAAACCAATCATCGCTGGAAAAAAAATTAAAGAGAGCGGGAGAAAAAATCAGCAAAGAACAAAAAATAATTACAAACGGATAATATTTTTTTAAAAAGGATTTCATTTAAAATAAACTTCTCCTAAAACAGAGCTCTATAGACTTCGAGAGTTTGTGAGGCTGTCTTTTGCCAATTAAATTCACCTGCCCTTTTAAAACCTTTAATTTTAAGTTCTTCAGAAACTTTTTTATTCCGGCAAATTTTAGAAATCGCTCCGACGATACTTTCTACGTTTTCCGGTTCTATTAAAAGAGCCGATTCGCCCGCAATTTCTTTCATTGAACCTAAATTAGAGGTTATTACCGGACACCCGCAAGCCATTGCCTCTAAAATTGGCAAACCAAATCCTTCATAAAGCGAGGGATAAATAAACCCTTCCGCACCGCTGTAAAGAGCAGCCAAATCCTCTTTTTCCACAAACCCAAGCAATTTGATTTTTGGTATTTGGTTTTTGGTATTTTGGTTGATGTCATCTCCCCAACCATACTTTCCTACGATCACTAAAGAAAGATCGGGATTGGCGCCGGCGATTTCAACAAAGGCCGCAATTAGCCGGTTTAGGTTCTTACGGGGCTCTCTGGCACCAACACAAAGTAAATATCGGCCATTATTAATTAAAAACTTTTCTTTGACTTTCTGTATTTGAGAAACTGGCCGGGGAGAAAAGTCAGGATCGGCTGCTTCATAGACAACTTTAATCTTTTTTTCCGGAATCTTTAAAATGTCAATAATATCCTGTTTGGTTGTTTCGGAAACGGCAATTATTTTATCGCCATATTGTTTGACAAAAAATAATTTTCTTTTTTGATTTTCAACGATATCATGACCTCCCCGAGCCACAAAAGTCTCTGGATATTTAAAAACAGTTAAATCATGAATGGTGGTTACTCTTTTGGCTTTAATTGTTGGCGGCTCCAGCCAGTCAGAAGAATGAAAAACATCAATCTCTCCTATTAGATTTTCTATTGGAAAAACATGAATGCCGTTCCATAATAATTCCAGAGCTTTAGGAGGAAAAGGAAAAAATTTCTTTTTAACATTTTCTGTCTTAATATTTTCATAAAAATCTTTTAACGGTTTTTGGTTTCTGAATGAAGAACCGAAAAGCACAAATTCGTCATCTTTTGCTTCTTGGCATAAACTGGTTGCCAATAGCCTGGTGTAAGTAGAAACACCGGTTCCAAAAACTATTTGACTGATATCAATTCCAATTTTCATGAATTTCTATTAATTATTAACGAATTAACGGATTATTTATTAACAAAATTTCCATCTTTCCGTTGTTTTTCTAAATAACAAACAAAACTTCCAATTTGTTTTCCAAGAGAATCAAACTTGCTATTCATTTCGTCAAATTCGTCTTTTGAAAGATATTCTATCTCTAAAGCAATATATAGCTGATTTCTTACTTCTCCCGTTGATCCCTTAGAAATTCTTAAAAATCGAATAAGTTCATTATTGTTTGATTTTTCGAATCCTTCTACTATGTTTGAACTTATTGATACAACTGCTCTTCTAATTTGATCTCTTAAACCAAAATCTTTTGAGAATTTACCCTTAGATGTCAAAATATATATTTCTTTTGTTAAAAAAATTGATTCTTTCCATATCGGTAAATCTTCAAACTTCTGTATCTTCATAATCCGTTAATGTGCAATCCGTTAATCCGTTAATTGATAATCCGTTAATAATCTATACTCCCAAAGAGGTATTTGGTTAAAATTAACTTCTTTAACTTTAGTATAACCTGCTTCCTTCAGTTCTGCCAAAATTAATTCATTCGGGTCAAATAAAGAAGACAAATAACGAATGTAATAAATTTTTTCTTGTCTTGGCCCATAATCCGTTAATCCGTTAATTGATAATCCGTTAATCGGAGCAATTCCTTTCGCCCTATAAACCAGCTTTATTTTACTTTCCGGATCATAGTACCTGATTGGCCAATTGGAAGTTTCTGACGGTAAAAGTACCACTGAGTTTTCCTGATGTTTTAAATAATTAACCAACCCCTTCCAATCTTCTCTCTGAAAAAACGGATTAAAATAATATACCGCCAAGGAAGACAGGTTGATGATTAAAACCAATATTATAAGGCCGAATCTTAATGCTTTAGATTTAAAAGAAAATATTCCGAATAATAATAATAAATAGAAAGCCGGTAAAATTAATAAAAGTCTAAAAGGTTGAAAGTTAGGAACAAAAAGAGAGGTGAGCCAGGCAATAACTAAAGGAACAAAAAACCAACAAAGAATTACTCCTAGTAATCCTTTATCCTCCTTTAACATTCCTTTAATTCCCTTTAAAATTAGACCGCCATAAGTTATCACTAAGCCAACCAGAATTATAAGGTAAAGTTTTTTGTCAAAAAAGGTAATTCTGCCCAAACTAAATTTTATCAAAGTTAGGGGTATTGCTTTTAAGAAAGATAAATTTACCAATCTTCCCCATTCAGGCAAAGTTTGAGTAGCCTGCATTCCTGTTTTTAATTGAGTAAATAGTATTGGCAGCCAAGGAAGGTAGCAAATAAAAAATAAAAGATAAAAAATAAAATATCTATATTTCTTTTTAGGTAATGAATAAATTCCTTGCGCTAATAAAATTAGAAATCCAAAGTAATCAGAATATAGCATCAAAATAGTAGACAAAAAATATATAAAATATAACCCATTAATCTTCGAATTCTTTAATCCGTTAATAAATAATCCGTTAATCTTAATGAATGAAAACATCGAAAGAGCAGTCAAAAAACAGGCCATAGAGTACATTCTTGTTTCTTGGGAATAATAAATATGAAATGGAGCTGTTGCCAAAAACAATGCCGCAATTATTGGGAAAATCTTTAAATTCTTTAATCCGTTAATAAATAATTCGTTAATAATTAATCCGCTAATCTTATAAATAAGATATACCGTTCCTACTCCAAATAAAACCGAGGGCATTCTTAGGGCAATTTCCGAACTGCCAAAAATTGAGACCCAATAATGCATAAAAAAATGATAAAGAGGCGGGTGAAAATCGCCAATAATTTCAAGAAAGATATAGAAAAAGCTACTTTTTGCCGTAATTGCCTGAACTGCTTCATCCAACCACAAAGATTGATTCAGATTAATAAGCCTTAAAATTAGAGCCAGTAAAAGAATTAAAAAAATCATTCTAAAAATTCTGCCTGTTTTCCGTCATTCTTATAAAATCTCCAAGCCAAAGAATGCTTAAAAGTTATCAAAAAGTTAAAGATAATTGACCATTTAAATATTTTTTGCGAAAAAATTCCGTAGTTTTTTCTTACAAAAAGCAGCATTGAAGAAAAAAATTGGTAGTAAAAACCAAAGGAATTATTATTTAGTTTTTTCTTCCAGCTGCCTCCGCCAATATGGATAATTTTTGCTTCGGGTAATACCCATCTTTTAATTCCCAATTTTTCTGCCCGCCAGCTCCAATCAACATCTTCAAAGAAAAAATGATAATCAGGATCAAAATAGCCAATCTTATCCCAGACGGTTTTGGGGGCTACCAGAGCTGCAGCCGGCAATTGATCAACTTCAAAGGGGACATTACGGGGCTCACTAACAAGTAACTTTCTCAAGAAAGGAATTTTCATCGCGATTGGTCTAAAAATTGGATGATGGTGATACAAAAAAATTTGCCAAAGGTTCGGAAAACGCATGTAATAGTCAATTTGAAATTGACCATTTGGCAATTCCAAAAAAGGAGAGACAATTACTTCTTGATTTTTTTGCAAAAAAGACAACAATCCTTCAATTACCCCCGGCTTAACTATCGTATCCGAATTAAGAAGCATAACACATTCACTATTTGCTTCATTTAACCCAACATTATTGCCTTTGGCAAAACCCAAGTTTTCTTTATTTTGAATTAATCTTACTTCGGGAAATTCTTTTTTAACCATTTCGCTGCTTCCGTCCTTCGAAACGTTATCCACAACAATTATTTCCAACTTCAACCCTCTATTATCCACCTTCGGTATACTATTAAG
>Ga0210051_1000223_pt1 | contig 48354 bp, 39 predicted proteins | sample CryGey092014_all_FD_185464 | JGI IMG/M metagenome (GOLD analysis project Ga0210051, IMG submission 185464) | Groundwater microbial communities from aquifer - Crystal Geyser CG23_combo_of_CG06-09_8/20/14_all (SPAdes) (version 2) | ecosystem: Environmental > Aquatic > Deep subsurface > Groundwater...
GTAATGAATTTGAGTCTGGATACGGTTGTATCAGGCACAAGCTGGGCATTCAGCATATTGCTGCCGATCGACCCAGCAGGAAGCTTGTTGATGTTGGAGTATGAGCAGCCCACGTAATTTGAGACGTCCCCGTATCCGGGTCCGGCAAAGCATAACAGTGCCAGGCCGCAGCATGCCGCCTGCAGGATAATCCTGAGCCCAAGATTTGGGGCTTTTTTACAAATCATCTGTCACCTATGCCATCCTATTAAAATCCTGATCCTGATTAATCCTGAGAGGAGCCCTTGCGGGCATCCTCCCAAATTCTCTAAACACTTAAGGGGTTGTAACTTTGATCTTGAACTGAAGGTTGGGGTTCATGCCAACTCCCACCACACTAAGGATCCAGCGGATACCTTTCGCGCCAGGCGGTATTGAGTTGGAAAACGCCGGCTGCCAGGTAGCGCCGTTGTAATACGCAAGCTCTTTTACCACACCGCCCGCGATCGACTGCCCTGAATCAGGCTGCGCGCTGCTCATTACATACTCGATGGTCTGACCCGGCATTGAATCAAACGCCATTGTATCGGTGATCATAACGTCTGTCGCTGAATCTACCCCGGTCCCGGTGTTATTGATCGAAATAAAGTAGATGATCGTATCCCCGCTCGCAACCATTATAGTCGGGCCGCTCTGCGTTGTCCTTTCGTTCTGCTGCGACTTGCTCACTGTGATCATCGGGCCGACCAGGTTTGCCTGGACCGTCAAGGACCAGGTCTCAGGGAATGGAGCCCCTGCCATGTTCTTGTAAGTAACAAACACCTGGTTGTTGACCGCCGCGTACGCACCCGACGCGCAGACAACCAAACCTGCAACTGCCAATAACAACACTAACTTTTTCATGATCTCTTCCTCCTTTTTTTTAGATTTGTTCCTGTAACACCATCACCCCCCTTTTTTTAGGATCTACACCCCTTAGGTGTTCAGAGAAAGAAATCATTTAATTTTCGCCCAATTGTCAGATGATCAAATCAATTGATGTTTGTCATTGCGAGTCCCGAAGAGTCGGGACGAAGCAATCTAGTTTTGCCGACGAGATTGCCACGGGCTTCGCCCTCGCAATGACATGGTTATCCAAGAACTACGGGCTTGTGACTTTAACTGTGAATCCCGCGGCGTAAGGGCCTGCTTCGTATGTCACAAGGCTGATAGTCCAGCGGATGCCTTTTGCGTTGGTCGGGATCAATCCTGAGGTCGTGCCCTGCCAGATCGACCCGTTATAGTATTCAAGGGCTGTGACTGTTCCGCCTGCTATGGAAGCTGCCTGATCCGGATATGCTGAACCCTGTTCATACAGGGTTGTCTGGCCTACAACCGTGTCAAACGCCATTGTATCGGTTATCACGACCTGGGTCGCTGAGTCGCTTCCGAGGTTGTTAAACGAAAGCGTGTATATGATCGTATCGCCGCTTGAGATCAGGATCGTCGTGCCGCCCTGCAATGTCCTTCCGTTCTGCTGGCTCTTTGAGACCGTCATCTGCGGGCCCACAAGGTCTGCAGACACGATCAAAGACTCGGTTTCGGCAAACGGAGTCCCTGCCATGTTCTTGTACGTGACAAATGCCTTGTTCTGGACCACTGCCTGCGCACCCGCGGCAAACATTAATGCCCCGCGATCAAACCCAATACCACCAACCTTTTCATAAGCCCCCCTTTTTTTGTTACTGAAAACTTGGAACTTATTAATTAGCTTCCTTCATCTAATACAAACGCATTAAGTAATTTGTCGTTGCGAGGAGTGAAACGACGAAGCAATCTCGGTTTTAACGACGAGATTGCCACACTCACTTCGTTCGTTCGCAATGACACTATCAGGTTATTTTATGCGTTTGTATTAGCATCCAGGATCTGATATCCAGTATCTGTCATTGAACTACGGGCTTGTGACCTTTATCGTGAACCCGGCGTTATAAAGACTTGCGCCGTATGTCACAAGATTTATAATCCAGCGGATGCCTTTTGCGTTGGTCGGGATCAATCCTGAGGTCGTGCCCTGCCAGATCGACCCGTTATAGTATTCAAGGGCTGTTACTATTCCGCCAGCGAATACCGCGCCGGTATCAGGTGTCGCAGAGCTGGTCTCGTATAACACACTCTGGCCTGCGACCGTTTCAAAGGCAAGCGTGTCGGTTATCACGACCTCGGTTGCGGAATCAGTGCCGCTATTAGAAAGCTGGATAGTATAAATGATCGTGTCCCCGCTTGCGACCAGAATCGCGGATCCGGACTGCCCCGTCCTTCCGTTCTGCTGAAGCTTGGTGACCGTGATCTGAGGGCCCACTATATCAGCCGTTACCTGCTCCGAACATGTTTCCGGAAAAGGAGTTCCCGCCATATTCTTAAACGTGCCGACGGCAATGTTCTGCACCGCTGCCTGCGCCCCTGCGCATAGCATCAGAATTCCGGCAATAAACAATCCTGCTAAAATCTTTTTCATCGTATCTCCTTTTCAAACAATCAGGGCTAAAGCCCTGAGTTACATTTTTCCTATTCTTTAATTTTGAATTTTGTCGCCACTTCGGCGACCCGCCGTTGAGGCGGGACTTTTACCTTATGATTTAAAATTATTTCACCTTCACGCTGAATTTCACCTGGTTGATCAAACCCGGCCTGTAAAAATAAAATCTCCATCTAAGGCCTTTCAGGCTGGCAGAACCGAAAGCAGGTACTCCTGCTATCCATTCGGTATCCGAAGGGCTGGAAACAAGCGTGTATGCCCAGGTATCAGCGGGAAAAGTATCCATACCTATAAAAATAACGGGGTTGCTTGTAAAAGTATCAAAGGCTTTCGTGTCAACGATAACAGCATCGGTAGCGGTCTCGTTGCCGGTATTCTGCGCGGTAAGAATGTATTCTATGGTATCCCCCGCATTTACAGGCACAGAAGTACCCGTTTCATTGGTTCTTACGTTTTTCAGTATCTTTGATATAGCCATAATGGGTCTTCCGAAAGTAAGAATTGTTCCTGCTGGGGAGCATGAAATAGTTTTGCCGTCGCAAAGAACTGTTATTGTCGCAGTTCCGGCAACAGAAGAGCATATCCATCCTGTTTCCATCCCAAAAGTATCAGTGACGGAAACAGGCTGGGTGATCGTGTCGAGCGAGCCGCGGTCGGACTGCAGGGTTACCTGTTTTCCCTGTATGGCAACATCTGAAGCATCTTTAATATATACTGATACGGTACAGGCAGAAATACCGTCATCACAAACCCAGGAGGAACTAAGCGTGGCGAATGACAGCGTGTCAGACACTGTCTGCGCAAATAAAAATGGGGACAAACCAAATAAAAAGGTTAGTCCCCATATAATAAAGACTGTTATATACAAATTTCTTGATCTCAAATTTAATATATACGGATATGCACCTGACTGGCTCACTATTAGCCTCTTCCGTAACATAGATTCTGTGCCCCTGACGGGTAAAGTTTTGCGTCCCCCGATTTCCCGGGGTTTGCCCCCTTATTATGCCTATTATATAATATAGCATAAAACTATTAAATGTCAAGTAAAAACAGACCAAAAACAGACCAATTGTTCCGCAACATTCAAAATGTCACATTTGGGAACCTTAAAATGTCACATCGCTCATAGTTGGTACTCTCCGATTTTCTGCTCATCTTTAAGCACAACAAATCTTTCATTAGAGATAACACAGAGGATTGCCTTTTGCCTTTAAAACCGTCCTGCCTTCCATTCCCTCCCCTCTGACATGTTTTGCCATAAGAAACTGCTCTTAATTTAGCTTTTTGCAAGTCCGCGAGTCTAAATAATTTTCCCCCAGATATATTCACTTTTGATTGTTCCCTATGTCCGCCTTTGATTATTTCCGCACAGTAAAAACAGACCAATGTCTAATTATCGGTTTTAATAGATTAGACATGGCACACCCATCTTTGGTTTAACCCAAAATTCATTATATTGTTAGCCTGTTTACCGGCTAACAATTGGCTGGTCTTAAACTATATTGATCTTATCAATTAAAAAGCCTAATCTTATTTAGTCTTAACTCTAAACTTAACTTGTTTAACTCCTGTTATATCAATATAATATTTCGCGAATCCTTATTTTACCTTTATCCTGAACCTAATGGCTTTCGGGTCCGCTGGGACCAGAAAATCCATCCTCCACCTGAGGCCTTTTATGTCCTCTGAACCGGAAGAAGGCTCGCCTGCTATCCAGTCTGTGTCAGAAGGGTTCCCGGCAAGGGTGTAGGCCCAGGAATCAGCAGGGAATGTGTCCATGCTGATAAAAATAACAGGGTTATTCACCGAGGTGTCAAAAGCCCATGTGTCGCAGATAACAGCCTCCGTGATGGTTTCGTCTCCCGTGTTCAGGATATCTAAGCAGTATTCAAGGGTGTCTCCGGCAACGGCCCTGACAAGAACTCCGGTCTCCCCTGTCCTGACATTTTCCAGGGTCTTTACGATATTCAGGGCCGGCGCAGTTGGCGTGTTCACGGTGACGGCCTGGGTGTCGATCGCCAGTCCTGAACGGGAAACAGTGATAACGGGATTGCCGGTATTGGAATCCTTGTAGTAAAATACCGCGCAGCCTTTTGCCAGAAAAACCGCCGTCACGTCAACCCACAGCGTGTCGGATACGGAGAATTTTCCGGTAATTGAAGACGTATAAAGCTCGACCTTGTCATTCGAGGTAACATCCCTGCCGCCTGCCTCTCCGCACGCTTCGATCGCAATGCTTTCAGACACTGCTCCGGCTGCCACGCTCCTTTCCGGCGTGCTAAAACCCAGCCTTGCCGCGGTAAAATTCAGCGTCGGTATCCTCTGCACGCGGACAGCGTCAAACCAGGCAGTGCCCATCCCCTCGTTCATACACCTGAACTCGAACCCGTTCCTGAGCATTTTGACCGTAAAATATCCTGAAACATACGTCCACGGATTGGTTCCCGTAAGGTTACCGACATAAGCTAACTCATAAGGTATATTGTCCGAGTGATTTAATAAGTAGAAAGTCGCGCCTGTGTTGCTTGAGGTAAGGTTATCCGTCTTTATATAACCGGATACGAGGAACCCGTCACCCGCGTAGGCAGGCCAGACGCTTGTATAAGTATTTCCGGGCCAGGAAACACCCGCATAGTTATTCGAACTTGTGGCGCAGGTGTGAAATATTGATACCATGCCGTCGTAGGCATCCGTAGACATCGACCATAAACCTGTCGGTGTGTTGTAGCTCCAGTTGACTATGGACCCGTTATAAATTTCGAAGGATGGGTTATTAATGATATTCTCTGCTATCGTCACTCCGTCGCAGACCGCGGTTATCGTGTCTTCACCGGCATATGACGAACAGATGAAAGCGGTGCAGATCCCGTTCCCGTCCGTAACCTGTCCGAAAGGATAAGATACTGTGTCAAACGATGCGCCCCTGGAAGAATAAACAGTGACCTGTTTCCCTGCAAGTGTCTCTCCAAAGCCTCCCCTGACTTCCACAGTGACCGTGCACAGGGTAACTCCGTCCGCGATTGACCTCCCGTTAGCCAGGTTGTGAATTTTTAGCGAAGAAGCTGCTTCAGAAACCGCGGGCTCGTTGACAATGACAACCTGCGTGTTGGACACAAGACCTGCGCGGTAAACCGTGATCACCGGAGTGCCCGTGTCCCAGTCCCTGTAATAGAAAGCCTGCTGGCCTTTGGAAAGCACTATTTCGGTTGTTCCGGACCAGGGCATTTTAGACAGCGAGAACCGTCCGTTCAGGGATGACGACAGAAGCGTGATAGTTTCATCGAAAAGCGCGTCTACGTTACCGCTTGCGTCCCTTGCCTGCACAACAATGCTGTCAGATGGTATCCCGGCAGTGGTAGTGCGCTGGGGAGTTGTTATCCTCAAAGCTGTTGACGCAAAATATATTTCAGCGCCGGCTTTGTATTCAAATTGTATTTCCCTTGCGGAAAGAGCGCGGTTGTAAATTTTAAAATCATCTATGGATCCGGAAAACCTGTTGGTTGACGTGTGGGAGATCTCAACCGGATTGGCAGCCGTATTGCCTGCGCCGGGTACTGAAGAGTAAGTAGATTCCGGCGCTCCGTTCCAGAATATTTTAATCTTCTGCTCGGTGCTGTCATAGGTCACGGCAATGTGGTACCACGTCCCGGGCAACGCCGTAGAAATAGTCGCAACCTGGTAGGCCCCTAAAGCATTGAATGAAACATGGCCCGTGCCGTCGCTCATGTAGAGTTCCCATGAAGCAGTAGCGGGCGTTCTGCCCGCAATGCCCTGTATCCTCAGTACCGTAGGTTTAATCCACGCCACTACGGTAAGGGACGGCGAATTAAGGCTTGCGGAATTCGGGATGTTCACATAATCGGACGTCCCGTTGAAAACCGCCGCGTAACTGAGATTACGCCCGTTGATCTCTCCGGTAACCCCGCTGAGCGTTCCGTCATTGCCATGCCCTGAAGCATCGTGCATAGTTTGAGTGCCTGTCCACACCTCCTCGAATGGCAGGCAAACCACGTCTCCCGAGTAAAAACAGTTGGATATAGAATTGCCGTCGCAAACCGCAGTGAGAGTTTCAATACCGGCATAAACCGAAGACACCGAGAACGTGCACCAGCCGCTGACATCGGTTATCTGCGGGCTGGAAGTAACAGTGGTGGAATCACCACGCCTTGCAAACAGTTCCGCGCTCCTTCCCTGCATCGGAACGCCCCTTCCATCCCTTAAGAGCACGTTCACGATCGCGGTATCCGTACCTGACGCGGGAACAGCATACGAACTGATCTTGATCGCGCTGCCCAGCGCGTCTATGTTGGCAGCCGCGGGAACTATCGTTTCTGTCTGGGCGTCCGGTATCATATCCGGACGGTAAACCGTAATTACCGGCATACCGGTATTCAGGTCTTTATAGTAAAAAGAAGCTGTGCCAAAAACAAAATGCAGCAGGCTGGTATCCTGCCATACCGTGTTGCTTGCGGAGAAAGCCCCGCCTGCCGAGGAAGTCACAAGGAAGGCGGACTCACTGAAATCCTCGTCCAGGGTCCCTGATTCGTCCTGCGCCTCCACCGTCACCCTCCTGGAATAGTGGCTGGCCATCACGGTAAACGGAGAGGAAGTTATCCTGAATTTTACCGCCGGGTCCTGGCTGTATTTTAAAACGAGGTAATCGAAATCCGAGGCGGTTGAATACCCCCCGACATACACATCCTTTGTGCCCCGCTCAACAACTATGCCGTTCCCGGCGTCATTAGAAGAACTGTCGTATCTCTTCACCCAGAGCGTGTTGCCCGAAGTATCGTATTTTATCGCTATCAGATCGTCATTGAAGTTGTTGTTTGCGCTGCCTGCCACGTAAATATTGCCTTCGGAATCAAGACATAGAGCATTCGCTGCATCAGCATAACCAAAATCGCAGGCTGTTACCCAGACAGTATTACCGCTTGTATCGTATTTTATCAGCAGGACATCATTATCAGTGCCGTTGTTATATGACCCTGCCGCGTAAACATAGCTCGGGCTGTCAAACGCAACGCAGCGGCCGTAATCGTAATTCCCGCCGTCATGGTACTTCTGCCAGACCGTATTGCCGTCCGAATCGTATTTTATAAGCAGTAGATCGTTGTTCAGGCCGTTGTACGAATACCCGATAACATACACACCGGTATTGCCGTCAAAAGCAATACCTAATGCGTTGTCCTGGTCTCCCCCGTTATATGACTTCTGCCAGATGCTGTCACCGCCGGAATTATATTTTATCACAAACCAGTCGTTATCCGTGCCGTTGTTCGAGGTACCGGCCGCGTATACATTGCCCGACGGATCAACGGCCACGCCGTACATGTCGTCGCCGAACCCGCCGTTATACGTTTTCTGCCAGATCGTATTTCCGGACGAATCCCATTTAATTGTAACAAAGTCGTCATCCGAACCGTTATAAAAATAGCCTACCGTGTATATGCAGCCTGAGTCGTCCAGGGCTATGCCCTGGCCGCCATCCGTGGGACTGTTGTTCCATAAGATCTTCGATACGGTATTCCCCTTCGAATCGTATTTCATAATTATCATATCGCTGTTGGAAACGCCCACCGTGAAGATGTATCCTGAATCATCAATAACGATTCCATTAACCTGGTCATATGCCCCGGAATTATAGATTTTCATCCAGGCCGTGATCGGTTCGGTTTCCGCGAATAAAAACGGGGACCATGCAAATAACAGCCCCCATATCACGACCGCCCATAAACAGATCCTTTTATTTTTTATCATAGGCCAACTCGCAAACTATTCATATTCAAAATCTATTGATATTCACTTAATTGATTGACGCTTTTTACTGTCATTGCGAGCCCGAAGGGCGCGGCAATCCCGTCGTTAAAAACGAGATTGCTTCGCTGTCGCTCGCAAAGACAATTGTCAAGTTATTATACATGATTCACAATAGGTCTTGAAACTGACTGAACTGACTAAATCCGCCCAGACGTTAAGTCTGGGCGAGACCTCGCCCCGATATTAATCGGGGCGGGCTGTCATAACTTATTTATTTTTATAAGATTATATCATAAAGTCTCTCTAATGTCAAGTTATTAATACAGTCGTGCGTCGTGCGTCTTACGTCATACGTATAAATCTTTAAAACTTACGATGTATGACAGTATTTACGAACGACGTACGACTTACGACGTATGACGGTATTACAGGTCGGCGAAATACGCGCTCAGATCGGTCCCTTCGCGCAGTTTATATTCCACGCCTGAGAAACTCGCCCGCATCTCCCACGCCCTGTCCTTCCTGAACCAGCAGTTATAGCCCGGGTCCTTCCCGACCTCATTCAGCGGTATATCCTCGCACCATCCCTTGATCTCAATGTTATTCACCGAATCTCCGGCGCGCAGGTAGCTTATCTGGTGGCTGTTCGGGCTGGATACGTCATAAAGCATCGGCTGGTTTAAAAGTATCCCGCCCGAAGTTTCAACATGAACGTGGTAATAACCCGGGCTCTCAAGAGGATAGCAGACCTCGAAATACTGCGGCTTCCCGGTGTTTTGCACGTAAAAATAAGGCTTATATTCGCCCTGCGCAGTCCTTGATCCCGTGCTGAGAGAAAGCGGCAGTTCCTGCCTCGGTATACCGTCCTTAAAAATAAAGACTTTTTTGATCACTCCCTGACCCACAGCGCATCTCGCGTGCAGGAAAAATTTATTTCCCAGGGTATTGTCAGCCGTGAAATTCCCCAGGCAGCATAGAAGGCTGTACCTGAATTTCTCGGTTTTTATTGGATTTTCGAAATAAACGGGATTTGACAGGGCGGATCTCCCGTATTCATCCGTTACGCGCACCGTATACCACGCGGAGCCCTTCTCTTTGAAATCATAAAACATCCTGAACCTGTAATTCTTCTGCTTCATCAGTGACTTGAATTCCTTCACTGTATTGCCGTTGCGTATAACCTCAATGCTGCTTATCCGGTTCAAAGCGAAAACCTGGACCCGCGCCGTGTATGTTTTTCCGAGTTCGGGGATCACTGTGCTTCCGGGCGCTGCGCCGTCAACGTCGAATATGACAAATACCGGGCCGTCTGTGACGAAATTATTCCCGTTCCTGATGCATTTCGCGGCGTTTTCAGGACCTGACAGCCCGTCGCTGCCGCAGGTATAGACCCTTTTGCTTCCCGGGCATACGGAGAATTTCCTCTCAAGGCACGCGTCTGTGCTCGCGGTTCCCGGTATTCTTGCGCCCATATTAAGCAGGAGGAAATACATAAGCTGTTCCGCCTCCTTTTTGTAGCAGAAAACGTCAAAACCTTCCGGAGTATTCCCGAGAACCACGTCGGAAAAGACCCTGACGGCTGTCAGCCAGTTCAGCGCCGGGATATTCCCGAACGGATGCGTCACTATTTTCATCCCGTCCATGACCGCGTAATGCCCGTCCAGCGCGTGTTTTATCTCTTTTTCAGCCGTTATAAAAGGATTTTTACTTTTTAATTTTGCAATTTGCAATTTGCAATTTGCAATGTTATTTAAAATACTTCCCTGTTCCGTCCCGTAGTCCAGCCCTTCAGCGCGCAGGACAAGCCGTGCGTATTTCCAGTCAGGCGGGTTTTCCAGCCCGGGAACCTTCGAAAGATCGTCGTGGCAAAGGTGCCAGTGGTTATCCCCGCAAAACCAGCCCAGCTTCCTCATATCCGCCCATTTTTTTAGAAGGAATTTTTTTATTATCGTCCTGCCTTCCGCGGCCTTTATAGACTCGCAGGCCGGCGCGTAATCAAAACCGCGCGATACTTCTATTTCTATCCTGCCCGGTTTGCACTCGACCCAGAATTTCCCGTCAGCGTAAAACCTGCTGCCGCTGCCGTAGGTCCTTCCGCTCGCGGACGTTCTTATGACATCGCCGGATCTTACGGTTATCCTGGCAGGGATCTTTTTTTTCGTCTGCGCGTCCAGTATATTTCCAACTATTCTGCATTTCATTTCTAATTCCTGATGACAGCGATTTTAAAATACGATGTCAGCGATTAAATGACGATTTTAAAGATAAAAGAAAGATATCAGCGATAAGGATTTTATCGCTGCAATCGGATCTTTTTATCGCTGCAATCTATAATACACAATTTGTAAAACAATAACACCCACAACAACGATAATGCAGGCAAGATACGGAGCCCGCAGGGTGTAGTTCTGGGCGAGTATGCCCGCGATCAGAGGGCCCAGCAGGCTGCCGCTTCCGACAATGGATTCATGGATCCCGGTCCCGGAGCCTTTGCTTGACGCATCGTTCAGACTGTAATACAGGCTTGAAAAATACGCGACCCCGGCTCCGATCCCGGCAAGCGCGAACCCAATGAAAAAAAGAACATTGTTTGAGGAAAAAATAAAGATCAGGGACCCGGCGGCAATAGCCGCTTCAATAGCCAAAAGGAATGCGATCTTGTAATGCCACCAGGAAGAGCAGCACAGGATATAGGACGTGACCGCCTGCGACGCGGTTATCGTGAAAAGCATGAATCCCAGTATTTCCGGGGTGATCCCTATGTCAACCGCGAGTTTCGGGAACAGGAACCTTATTGCGCCGACCACGAACCACACCATGAAATTCGACATCCAGGCGATCTTTAAAAAAACGTTGGTTAGTTTGTTAGTTGGTTTGCTGGTTGTCTGGTTATTTGTTTCGAGGTTTTGCGGTTTCGAGGTTTCGTGGTTCAAGGAATCATCTTTTGACTCTGACACGTTGACACGTTGATACGTTGACACTGCCTTATCTTCTTTCGCCATACTTGTAAAAACCGCTGCCAGCGCGCAGAACGCGGCGCCGATATACGGCGGGTAAGTAAGGCTTACCGCACTGACCATCCCTGATGCCAGGGTGCCGACGGAAATTCCCGCGCACCATGAAACGCTGAACAACCCCACAGCCCGCAGGACGTTGCCTTTTGAATTCTTCGCTATCCAGACCTCGATGCACGGCCAGAAAACAGCGGCGCACACGCCGTAGAAACTCACGAACGCGAAAAGCAGGAATATTGATCTCAGGGACGGCAGGACCAGGCATGCAGCGGCTGAAAGCAGCGCGGCAATAAAAACAAGCTTCTTGCTGCCCGTCCTGTCGCACATCCTGCCGAATAAAGGCGTTAAAAATGTATAAAAGATCCCGAAAAGAAAACCGAACATCCCCAGCGCTAAAGGGCCCGCGCCGAGTTTTATGGCGATCAGCGGCACAACGAAAAATACCATGCCTATCGACGCATCCATAAAAAAAGCCGCGAAATATAATGACATGAATCACTCCTAAAAGCGTGTCAACGTATCAAAGTGTCAACGTATCAAAGTAAAAAAGTTTATAGAGTTTATAAAGTTTACATAGTTTACAGAGTATAAATCTCAGTAACCTCAGTACCCTCAGTGGCAGAACAGGTATTTCTCTGTGTCTCCGTGCCTCTGTGGTGATATTCAAAATAAAAAAGGAGACGGTTAAATTGTTTTCGTAGGGCAAACCTTCAGGTTTGCGGTTTCGCAAGGCTCCCTCCTATCAAAATTGGCGGGTCTTCGAAAAGCCTTGCCCTACATAAACCATACCTGTCTCCTTGCTAAAATCAAATTTCCACGCCGTATTTGACAAAGAAATAATCGTCCTTCCAGTTCGCCTCATCGGTGAAATCGTGCGGCCCGACCCCGAAAAGCTCTCCCTGCTTATGGTGGGGGCCCAGAAGGTTGTGCAGGCTGTGCGCGAGCTCAAGCGTTATCTTGTTTTCGCCTTTTTTCAGGGCGTCCGTAATATCGAGCTTGAACGGCGGGAAGATCATCAGGCCTTCCGGCTTACCGTTTATCTTCACTGCCGTAACGATCGCGTTAAGCCTGCTGAATTCAAGGTTGTACCTGCGGCCCTTCTCCTTGTCGATATTAACGGTCTGGCTCAGGGAGATCGTCCCCGCGAAAAAAGGATATCCCTGGTCCACCAGATCCCCGGTCACCAGTGTTTTCCGTTCAGGCACAAGCCTGAATTCCTTCCTGTCCTTATGCTCCACCGCAAAATCACCGACGATATAGCAGGACTCGAGCTCCACGCCGTCTTTTGTGTATATCATCGTCCCGGGCTTTATGGGAAGCCTGAAATCGCAGGAAAGCGCAACAGTGTTCTCTCCCATTTTCACGAATTGCCTGATGTCTATTTTTTTGAACGAAGTATCCGTCCAGTATCCGGTATCCCGGTATTTCACGGTTTTCCCGTTCACTTTTACGCCGTATATTTCGGGTTTCTCCATAACGAAGAACAGCCTTGCGTCCTCCGGCATCTCATAATCCATGTTAAAGTCTAGTTCCATTTCAACGTTGATACTTTGACACGATGCCTGCCCGCCAACGCTTTCTGGGCGGGACACGTTGACACGTTTTTCCGCCTCCGCCTGCACCTTCCACACCGGCACCTTCGACTCGGTCCATCCCTGATCCCCAATCCTGTACCTTCGGCAGTAGTCAAGGGTGAGCGCGTTCATGTCCTTCCGTTCGAAGGTCCATTCATTCTTCAGCCTGACCTTCTCTTCCTTTATCTTTTTTTCATTTGCCGGCAGGATCTCGCTCAGGAAATGCTTGAGGGCTATGCCTTTCCTCTCCACCATGATAAGATGCGAGCCCGCGGGGCTGAAATCAAGCTCAATCTGTGTTTTGTTCCCTTTAACCCGGAACGGGATCTCGGCGATCTTGCCTGTAAAAAGGTCCCACTCCTCCGCTTTCCCGAGTGAATTCAGTGTTACAGTCGTGCTGAACTCCTTTTCCTGGTCAGTGTTGCACAGGAAAAATATATCAGCGTCTTCGGTTGTTCTGTGCTGGTAGTAGATAGCGGGAACGCCTGCTTTTTTCTTATCCGCAACAGTCACTTCAGGATCAAGCATCTCGTCCAGTAATACTTTCAAATTGTCTTTATTTGCAGGAATTACCTTTATACTACTAATAAACTCCTTTAATTCATCCGAAGCCTGGCAATCCACCATTGTTGGTGCGGGTTCTAACGCAATAACTTTACCCCCACTGTTCTTAAATTCCTTCAGTAGCTTGAATGTATTTTTTCTCAGTGTTATTGAAGACGGGATAATGACCAGCTCGTACCTGGATCCGCCCACCTGCAGGCGCGGCAGTCTTTTCATGAAAGCGCCGTCGTAATAACCTTTATTCCCGTCCATGCCCTTTGCAGGCTGTTCAACCCAGGAAAGCCGGGCGTATTTCTCCATCAGTTTTTCGTCCCCGTAATCATAATCCCTCTGCAGGGAGCAGAGGTCAATGCTCAGCCGCTCGAACGCGCTGCTCATTTCATTGCATTTTGCCGCGTCAAGCCTGCTGTACGCCACCCAGGCGCTGCCCATCGGATGCATCAGCAGGATATCGCATTTGTGCTTTCCCCTTGTAAGCATGTAAGTAAGGCGGGTGAAATAATCCTCGATCACCCTGTTGTATTTCCACCACGGCTGCTGAAAATAGATATTAGGCGGGAAGTCGCGCTTGCGGCATCCCTTCATTGAATAGAGCGAAAGGTGGTGGTTCAGGATATTTATGCCCAGGACGAATTCCCAGTCCCCTATCCATTTCCTCCCGGTGAACGAGAAATTCTGCCCGGAACAGCCGTACGTCTCGGAAAGCGTTCTCAGCCTGCCCAGCTGGTGGGCGGCGCTTGAACACTGTTTCGGGGTCATTACGTTTGAAATGTTGCGGCAGAGATGGTCTATGCCCGGCACGTGCATGTATTCGTAATGCGGCATTGCCGCCCCGATGCACAGGATCTGGCTTTCCAGCGTGTCCTCGCAAAGATAATGGCCGGCGTACCTTAAATTGCGCTCCTCGCACCAGTCATACATTTTCTTTGAATACGACTCAAGGAAAAGGTCTGTCGCAGCCTCCCAGTAATCATAACGCGCTTTCTCGCACCCCTCCCCCGGGAAGAAAAGAAGAGGCAGTTTTTCCATTATATCGTAGCCTTTCCTCTTCCTGAAATATTCCTGGAAGCCGCCTGTCCAGGGTATGACGCACACCTTTTTTGAAGGATCAGAAGGCGAAAAAGCCCCTCCCTGGAACGTGAAATAGTTCGGCTCATCCGTGAATATCCCCGGTATGCTTTTCCCGAACTCGCTGCCGAATTCCCTGTAATACGCTTCGTGGGTGACTTCAATGAAATCATCCACCGCTTCCGGGTTCATGGTGTCAAGGTAGGTCTGGTTATTGTACCAGGGGTTTGGCGGGCCTGTTATCACGCGCGTCGAAACGATGTTTTCTCCTTCAATAGTGCATTCAAGCCCCTTCATCTTGTTTTCGTCTTTGGCAGTTACAATACCGCCGGCAAACCCGGAAGGCCACCTGTCCTCATCATACAGCCAGGCACCCATCCCTCTTTTCTTCGCCTCGGAAACGCAGGTCCTTATCCTTTTCATCCATTCCTTGGTAAGATAAGGCGTGATAAGCCCGATGCGGGAATGCATAAAGAAACCGCCCCAGCCGTTTTCATCCATTTCCTTTATCTGCCTTGCGAGTTCCTTGTCCTCAAGGTCATCGTTCCAGGACCAGAACGGCGCTCCCCTGAATTCCTTTCCCGGCTCCTTAAAACCTTTTTTTATATCCTCCGCCACGTCTTCCCCCTTAAATATAGTCACGAGTCATGTGTCATGAGTCATGAGTTATAATCCACTAAAGACAAATGACTATTGACTAATGACTGCTCTTCTCTTCTTTCATGAGCTTGTATTCAATACTGTCAACAAGGGCCTGCCACGACGCTTCTATGATGTTCTCCGAAACCCCCACGGTGCCCCAGGTATCCTCATCGTCGCTTGATTCGATCAGCACGCGCGTTTTAGCCCCGGTCGCTGTCTCCGGATTTATGATCCTCACCTTGTAGTCAGTCAGGTGCATTTCCTTCAGGACCGGATAGAACTGCTCCAAAGCCTTGCGCAGGGCGTTGTCAAGCGCGTTTACAGGGCCGTCTCCCAGCGCGGCGGTATGTTCTTCCTTGCCTTTTACGGTCAGCCTTATAGTGGCTTCCGAAACCATCTTGCCGTCGTGCTTTTCAACAACAACCTTGAAGCCCTTCAGGTTGAACGCCTTTTTATGCTGCCCGATGATCTTTCTGACCATGAGCTCGAATGACGCTTCAGCGCCTTCGAACTGGTAACCTTCGTGCTCAAGGTCTTTTAATTTCTTTAAGATACTGCCGATCTTCTTGTCGTCCTTTTTCAGGTCAAGCCCGAATTCCTCCGCTTTGAATACAATGCTGCTTTTGCCTGAAAGCTCGGAAACCAGGATCCTGCGCTTGTTCCCGACCTTCTCAGGCTCAATGTGCTCATAGCTCCTGCTCTGTTTCTGGACGGCATCCGCGTGCACCCCGGCTTTGTGCACGAAAGCGCTTAGGCCCACATACGGCTGGTTTACCTGCGGCACAAGATTAGCTATCTCAGCCACAAAATGCGATACCTCGGTAAGCATTGCGAGGGACCTGTCGCTGACGCAGTCTATCCCGAGTTTAAGCTTAAGGTTGGGGATCACGGAACAGAGATTCGCGTTGCCGCTTCTTTCCCCGTACCCGTTTATCGTGCCCTGTACTTGTACAGCGCCTTCTTTTACCGCCACAATAGTGTTCGCTACAGCGGCATCAGAATCGTTATGCATATGCGCGCCCAGAGTGACTTTCACAGTTTTCCCGGCTTCCCTGAACGCGGCCCTGACCTCATCAGGCATCGCGCCGCCGTTCGTGTCGCACAGGACGATCACATCAGCTCCTGCTTCTTCCGCTGCTTTCAAAGTTTTAAGAGCGTATCCCGGGTCATCCCTGAACCCGTCGAAAAAGTGCTCAGCGTCGTAAAAAACTTCCTTTGTTTTTTCTTTCAGGAAGGCAATTGTGTCCCTTATCATTTCCATGTTCTCTTCAGGGGTAGTTTTCAGGACCTCCTTCACGTGCAGAAGCCAGGATTTCCCGAAAACTGTTATAACATCGGTTCCCGCCCTGACAAGCGTCTGAAGGTTTGTGTCTTCCCCGGCTTTCTTGTGCGGTTTTCTCGTGCTGCCGAAACTTGCTATTTTTGAATTTTTCAACCGCAGGGATCTTACTTTCTGGAAGAAGCCGATATCCTTCGGATTGGACCCGGGCCACCCGCCTTCGATATAATGCATGCCCAGCGCGTCAAGTTTTTTCGCGATCTTCAGTTTATCTTCGAGGGAGAAAGAAACCCCTTCTCCCTGCGCGCCGTCGCGCAAAGTCGTATCGTAGATTTTAACCATATTTACTCCTTATTATTCTTTGTTATTAATATATCTTATTCTTATTTAATTTTAATCATATCTATGAATTCTCTTAGTTGTGGAAATAAAGCATTTATTTTAACAATTTGATACGCACACTGCAATGCCATCAACTTTTCTCCCTGTTCCAAAAATAACAATCCTGCCTGATAAAAATCATCACATGCTGATTCTTTGTGATCAAGCGCTTTGTTAGCCATTCCTCGTCCATTATATGCAAGTGCATTTTTTGGATCAAGGTCTATAGTTAACGTATAATCATCTACGGCTTTTTTGTAATCTTTTTTATTTAAATAAGCAATTCCACGATTATAATAAACTATTGATCTACCGGGATCTAGTTCGATCGCTTTTGTATAATCTTCTATTGCCAGGTCCTGGAAACCTTTAATATCAAAAGCGCTTCCGCGGTTGCAGTATGCTGCCGTATCTTTTGGATTTGACGCAATTACTTTAGTAAAATCATTTATCGCCTTGTCTATCTCTCCCTTTCTGGCATAAACAACACCTCTTCGAGAATAAACATCTATAAGTCCAGTATCCAAATTTATAGCCTTACTCCAATCCTTTATTGCTTTTTCGTATTCACCTTTATCACTGTATGTATTGGCTCGGTTATAATATGCAAAAGCGTTCAGGGGATCTATTTCAATTTCTTTATCAAAATCTTCTAAAGCTTCAAAAATACGCCCTTCATTTAAATAAATTATTCCGCGATAACAATGAACCATAACGTGCTTTGGATCAAGCTTGATCGTCTTGTTGTAATCTTCTATGGCTCTTTTATAATCACCCTTTCTGTCATATGCTACCCCGCGGTTATAATGGGCATAAGTAAATGTATTTTCCAATTCAATCACTTTAGTATAGTCTAGAATGGCACTGTCATAATCAGAATTATATATATAGGCGTTTCCTCGATTGTAGTATGCCTCGTAACTTCCTGGTTCAAGTTGAATAAATTTAGTAAGATCTATAATTGCTTTACCATAATAACCTTTCTTGCCAAAAGATATACCCCGATTAAAATAAACAGATGTTTCTTTCGGATCCAATTCTATCGCTTTGGTGTAATCTTTAATCGCATCTTCTTCCTGACCTTTTATACTGAAAATATAACCACGGCAGATATAAATATATGCATCTTCTTTGTTTAATTCGATCGCTTTATTATAATCCTTTAAAGCTTCATCGAGATTTTCTATATCGGCAAAAGCACTACCCCGGTAGTAATATAATAAATAATTTGCATCCAGTTCAATTGCTTTAGTATAGTATTCGATTTTTATAGAAGGTGTGTCTGTTTCTTCAGCTTTCTTGAGCCATTCTCTGGATTTATTTTGATTTAAAGATAAAGTTTCTTCTGCAAAACAAATTGTATAAATAACAGAATGTAACAATACTATTAAAACTAATCTCTTTCTCATTACATACCCCAAAAATAATCAGGTATTTAGATTTAAATAGGGACAGCCCCCATTTTTTAAAACCCTTATTTTACAGCCTTTTTCTGCTACCCTTGACATTAGAAAAAACAGCCTGTCCCTTTTTATACGTCCCGCAATGTCGTATCGTATATTTTTACCATAATCCACCCTATTTCTTGATTTCCTTTCTTTTTTGAATCTTATATGCAGCTTTCGGTTCCTCAATCCCTATTCCTGTTCTGTGATTTTTTTTCGAAGCCTCTAATATGGTTATGCCAACGAGTTGATTCTCTTTATACCGCATAAGCAATCCCTTGTCCTTAAGCATAACTGATTCGGTCGCTTTCTGAGGACGCCTGAAACTAATATAAAGCGCATCTGCTTCCTTATCATAATCTATCCACATTCTTGTTTCAGGAAACTTTAATAAATGAGGGGTCGCCTCATAGATTTCAGATATAATATTTTCTGCTATCACTGTTTTTGCCATATGATTACCTCCTTTTCAATCTTTATCCTGCTGGTGAAGTATGCAGTTATGATAAGACCGTTGTTTTCAGATTCCTTGTATACAACAGCCAGAAACTTGTTCTTTAGCATTTGAGTTAAAGCAATCAGCGCTCCCCCATAACCTTCTATAATACAATCCGGCTCTTCAACTGTTTTAAGAACATCTTCGTAATAACCGGCTAAGTCATCGTGGTTTTCTATTATATGGAACCACCTTTCTTCCGTCAGTCTTACGGTAACATTATTTTTTGACTTAACAACGTCCATCGTTATTCCCCGATGCTGCTCAAGTCTATCGTTTCACTGCGACCCATTTTGCGGATTTGCTGGATTCCAGAACCGCGTCGCATATCAGGAGCTCGTCGTTACCGTCCACGAATGTGGAAAAATCCGGCTTGTCCCTAACGGGATCCTTGCCTTCCGCGATGAAAGAATACACCCTTAAAAGGAAATTCTTCAGCCCGTCAGGATAGGCTTCCGGATGCCCGCCCGGGTAAAAAGCGTATGCCTTTGCCTCCGGGCTTAAAAGAGACGGGTCCTTGACAAGGATCTCATTCGCTTTCTCCCTGTACCCTATCCACATCTCGTTCGGCGTTTCCTGGTCCCACACGACCGCGGACTTCGAGCCGTAGACCTCGAAGAAAAGCCGGTTCTTCCTTCCAGCGCAGCACTGGCATACCGTGAGCACGCCTTTCGAGCCGTTGTCAAAATTGAGAAGGAGCGTGGCGTAATCCTCTGTTAACACCTTCTTACTCTCATAATCCGCCGGCTTCAGCTCTTTGCCCGCGTAAGTCTCTATCGCTTTTTTCGGCTTTTTTCTGTACTCGTGTATGATCTTCATATCCGCAAATATGGAATCTATTTTCGAGCCGGTGATAAACTGGATCAGGTCGCACCAGTGTGAACCCACGTCTCCGACAGCCCTGGGATTGCCGCCCAGCTCAGGCTCAACGCGCCAGTTGTAGTCGGTATCCAGGTAGAGCCAGTCCTGCAGGTATGAGCCCATCACTGTGTAGATCGTACCGAGTTTGCCCTTTTTTATCATTGCCTTTGCTTCCTGCACAAGAGGGTAATACCGGTAGTTGAAATCAACCGCGTTAACCACGCCTTTTTCTTTCGCAAGGCTTACAAGCCTGGTCCCCTCTTCCGAGTTCATGGCGAGCGGCTTCTCGGAAATAACGTGCTTGCCCGCTTTTATTATATCGCTTGAGATCCGGACGTGCAGAGAATTGGGAGTGCAGTTGTGCACCACCTGTATCTCTTTGTCCGCGAGCATCTCTTTGTAATCGCCGTATGCCTTAGGGATGCACAGCTTCTCCGCCTTCTGCTTCGCAATCTCATCCCCTGCCTCCGCAAGCGCGACCATGTCAACGAACCCCAGCCGCCTCGCGGCCTCAACGTGCGCGGGCCCTATGAACCCGGTCCCGATTATTCCCGCTTTTATCTTTTTCATTAATAACTCCTTATTTCTGATTACAACGATGAGAAGATCCGATTACAGCGATAAAATCCTTATCGCTGATATCTTTCTTTTATCTTTGAAATCATCATTTAATCGCTGATATCGTCTTTTAAAAATCGCTGCCATCAATTATTATTTGCGATCACACGGGTCCACTTGCCGTCCTTCACCGAACGCTCAACCGCGTCCAGCACAACCTGGCACCTGTACCCGTCCTCGAAATTAGGGTGCGGCTCTTTATTCTTCGCTATGCAGTCCATCAGGTCCACGACTTCGTGCACGAATGTGTGCTCCCAGCCGATCGTGTGCCCCGGAGGCCACCAGCCCGCGATATAAGGGTGGTTCGGCTCTGTTACCAGGATCGTCCTGAACCCCCTGGCGTAATCCGGGTCTTTGCGGGAGTAGAATTGCAGTTCGTTTATCCTTTCCAGGTTGAATATGACGCTGCCCTCGCTGCCGTTGATCTCTATGCAGTTCATGTTCTTGTGGCCTGCCGCGAACCTGGTAGCCTCAAAAGTCGCGAGTGTGTCGGCCTTTGTGAACCTTGCGAGGAAGATCGCTGCGTCATCCACCGTGACCTTCCCAATCCCTTCGGACTTGACCGTGCTTGTGATACCGTCGCTGGAAGTTGACCTTGGCCTTTCTTTTACGAATGTTTCGGTTGTCCCGACAACGCTGTCTATCTCGCCGACCCCGTCGCAGATAAGGAACCTGCAAAGGTCTATGAGATGCGCGCCGAGGTCACCCAGGGCTCCTGAGCCCGCTGATTCCTTCTCAAGCCTCCAGTTCAAAGGAAAAGCCGGGTCAACTATCCAGTCCTGCAGATAAACCGCGCGGAAATGGTGGATCCTGCCGATCTTCCCTTCGTCTATCAGTTTCTTAGCAAGGACTATGGCGGGAACCCTGCGGTAATTGAAACCTATCATATGCTTGACCTTCGCCTTATTCGCCGCGTCCAGCATTTCTCTTCCGTCTTTAAGGGTAAGGGCAAGGGGTTTCTCGCAGAAAATATGCTTTCCAGCCTTCGCTGCCGCTATCGCTATGTTGGCGTGCATCGCGGGCGGGGTTACAATATCTATCAGGTCAATATCATCCCTTTCCACAACCTTTTCCCAGGAAGTGCTGTATTCAGGCCAGCCGAACCTGGCGGCAGCGGCCTTCACGTCAGCCTCAGTCCTGCCGCACAGCACCTTCATTACCGGCTGTGCCGCGGGGCTGAAAAACATAGCCGCGTCCCTGTACGCCCGGCTGTGAGCCTTACCCATGAACTTGTAACCGATCAACGCCACGTTTACCTTCTTAGCCATCTCTCCCCTCCTAGATATAATTATGAGTGCTGAATTATGAATTATGAATCAACAACAAGGATTTTTCTATTTAAAATAAATTCCTTGACTCATAATTCATAACTCATAATTCATAATTGTTATTTCAAGCCGCATAGAACTTTGCGGCGCTCAATGTAGTATTTGTAGTTGTCAAACGAAACGTCTTCAGGGATCGCGTGGTCAACCAGGGGTATGAACCCGCCTTCGGCAGTGATCCCCGCAAGCCTGTTGATCTCCGCGTCGATCTCTTTTCTTCCCTTTGCCAGCGCCCTCTTGTCCACGTTGCCCCACATTATTATGTTCTTCCCGTAGATCTTGCGCAGTTTTACCGCGTCCATCCCCGCGGCTACTTCGAGCGGGTAAAAACCCGTGACCCCGCCTTCGATCCACAGGGGAATAAGCTCCTCGATGTTCCCGTCGCAGTCCACCCAGGAATGCCTGACCCCGTGCTCCCTCAGGAGCGCGGTGATCTTCTTGTAATGCGGCAGCATGAACTCCCTGAACATTTTCGGCGATATCAGAGGGCCGGTCTTGTAACACATATCCTCCCAGAAACAGGCGTAGTCTATGTCCTTTACTTCGTCAAGCGCCCTGTGCAGGACCTTCATTGCGAAGTCAAGTATGAACTCGTTCATCTCGTGTATAAGGCCGGGGTCGTCGAAGAACATCACGCTAAGGTTCTCAACGCCCACCCAGTTGCGGATCCAGCCGTAGAAACTGCACGCACCTATCGTCAGCGGGTAATCCCTTTTCTTCATAGTCTCTTTCCACTCTTTCCAGTCTGTTTCAGGCGGGTACCTGCACGGAGAACTAACGTTCATCCTTTTCCTATAATCCTCCCAGTCTTTCCTGGTTTTTATGGGATATTCTATCCACTGGGGCATCCCGAACCCCGAATATTCCTTGAACTGCTTCTTTATTGAATTATCGCCGTCCCTGAAAACCCGGTACTTGTCGGTTTCTTCAAGCGTCTCGTATTTAAAACCGGGGATTATACCCAGGTTCACAGGGACCCCGGCTGTCCGTTCAAAACCGAAATATTCCGAGATATGCACGTCCTGCGGCAGGCCTTCTTTATACCAGCGCTCCAAACCTGTAGGCGAGTACCAGTCCATCCAGAACGGAACATGGTCCTGCTTCTTGAATTCAACCATTTTCCAATATCTTTCTCTTTCAGTCATTTTGCAACCCCTTAAATGCCGCATATGGCATATGGCTTATTTCTGCAAATCCTCTCTCATCGTTAAAATTAATTTATTAAATGTATTCGTCCAGTTTGTAGCCAAATTCTGTATTGAACTATTTTTTTCTTTTTCTGTTTGGAGGTTCTCTATTTTTATTATTTCTATTGCTAAAGTTTTCCGGGTTTTTTCAACTAAATTAGCATATCCTAATAATGATTTAGTGACTTTTTCCGAAGCATATAAATGAAGAATATCAATTGCAATTTTCATAGAATCAATTTTTTCATTAATTTCTTCGGATTTTTTAGGATTATCATCATAACTAAACAAGAGAGTTGTGAAGTCTTCTATTGTTCCAAATGCTTTAATGAATTCTTCATATACTCTTTTTTTATTTTCGTGAATTACCGACCACCTTTGAGTGCAAAAAGTTATTAACCCACCTACCAATACGCCTAAAAAACCAAAAAGCACAGTTTGCCAACCTTCCATAAATTACCCTTTTCACTTCTCTGTTTCTTCGTAGATTTTGTCCATAAGTTTTTTGATTAAAGGAGAAGATGGATCTACATTTTTCATAGAATCAATACATTTTAAGGATTCAGTTTTTTTATTTTGTTTCAGATCCAATAATCCTGCTTTGTAAAGATCATCACAGGCTACCGTTGGAAGTTTTAAAGTAGCATAAATAACTCCGCGCTTGAAATAAATGACAGGATCTTCGGGTTCCAGTTCTATTGCTTTGGTGTAGTCATCTATTGCTTTTTGGTATTGGTTTAAAAGAAAATAAGCATTCCCACGGCTGTTGTAGATACCGGCTCTGTAAACGGAGATTTCCCTTTCAGCAAAACTCTTGTAATCAGCACCTGCAAGGACGTTGGTGTAGTCATCTATTGCTTTTTGGTATTGGCCTAAATTAAAATAAGCACCCCCACGATATTCATAAAGAACACAAGACATATAAGTATCCTCAAGATTTACTTCTATTACTTTAGTGTAGTATTTAATTTTTAAGTTTAAGGTTTCTGATTGTTCCGCTTTAATAACCCATTTAAAAAATTCATTAACTTGTTGAGTGGTTAAAGTTTCATTTGCGAAACAGTAAATACTTATACAAAGAAAAAATGTAGTAAACAAAATCCGTTTGAGCATTTTAACCTCATTCTCATCGGAAAAATATTTATCAAAGGGAATATTAAGCCCTTGGTTCCCGCGAATAAATGCATTTTAAAACGTTTACGTGATTCGTTTTTACTGTTTTCTTATAGCCCATTCTATGCGAATACCAAACGCCCTTTTGGTTTAGGAATTGCCCTTTTTAATTCTTTGGCGGTTTCTATCCATTCCTGAATTACCGTTTCTGCGTTATCCAGAGCTTCCTGATAGGTTTTCCCATCAGCCATACAGCCGGGTAATTCAGGCACATCCGCGATAAACGCTTCGTCTTCATAGCTCCAATAGATAATAACTTCATACCTAAACATTTTTACCTCCGAGTTTATGCTTTAGAATTATATTTCGAACCTGCTTAACTTGATACGGCTTTGCTTTTGCGCCTTTAGGCTGTAAGTTCAAAATCTCCGCAATATCATCTCTCGTAAAAATATGATGACTGCCACGAATACGCTCGTCAAAATTCATTCTATCCAGTAATAAACACATTTCCATAAAAGAAATATTCGAATCAGAATTACCCTGCAAAATGCGAATCAAAAATTTTTTATATTGAATCATGGCCTTTCCTTTATGGAATGTTAATAAACAAAATATGAATCAGGGCTGAAGCCCTGAGTTACATAAAAATATTGCTTTTGATTCATAATGCCCCTCGGGGCATAACTCATAATTCATAATTAAATACCAAGCTGCATTTTAGTGACTTCAACGGTGTTCCTGAGCAGAATGGCGGTTGTGACCGGGCCCACACCGCCTTTCACAGGCGTGATCCAGGACGCTTTCGCGGACGCAGGCTCAAAATCCACATCCCCGAGCGCGGTCCCGTCCGGCAGCCTCTTTATGCCCACCAGCACAATTATAGCGCCTTCTTTCACCCATTCGGGTTTGATAAGACCAGGTTTTCCCACTGCTGAGATTATTATGTCAGCCCGCCTTATATGGCTTTCAAGGTCTTTTGTGGCAATGTGGCATACTGTTACGGTCGGAGAATCTGTGAGCCACTGCAGCAGCAATATTGCGACCGGCTTCCCCACTATTTCGCTGTGCCCGACCACGACCGCTTCTCTGCCTTTAAGGTTTTCGCCGGTTGATCTCAGGAGCTCCATGACAGAAAGTGCTGTGCAGGGTCCGATTTTAGGATTTCCATACAGGAGCATGCCGAGATTTGAAGGATTCATTCCCTCAACGTCTTTCGCAGGCGAAAGCGCTTTCTGGGCAGAGCGCGGGTTTATTCCCTGCGGTAAAGGCATCTGCAGGATGATCCCGTTGACGGATCTATCGCTGTTCAGCTTCTCTATGTATCGGACCAGCGCGGTTTCAGACGTATCAGCGGGAAGCGTGTGAAGGTTATAAACCAGGCCGATTGCTTCACAGTTCTTCTTCTGCATCCCGACATACATCTTTGACTCCGGGTTGTCTCCGACCTGGACCGCTGCCAGGCTGGGTATAATCCCCTTTACCTTTAATGCCTCCATGTCCCTTGCAACCTCATCCTTGATTCTCTTCGCAACAACATTTCCATCCATTAATTGTGCAGCCATTTTCTACCTCCCCCTTAATACAATTATGAATGATGCTTCTTCAATATTTGCCCCGATTGATCTTCTTAACGACTTCATACTTTATCGCTCCGCCCTTCACCATCAGCGGCTTCAGTGCAATCCTGGTCTTTTCCGTAAATTCTTTATCGGTTATGCTTGAAAGGTTAATTTCAACGTTAAGCAACGCGCTCTCCATTGCCGCGCAAGAAAGAACCGCGGCCATTCCCGTATCCGTTATGAGACCTGGATTACCCGCTTCCAGAAGTTTTTCGGCAAGCTCAAGCAGCTGATAGGAAAGTTTTAAAATTTGCTCCGGAACCTGCATTGCTTCTTTTAACACCTCCTGGATCACGATAGCTCTTTTTGCCTTTTGCTCCTCGGTATCTTTGGGAAGCTTATAAGCGATGCTCACCTTCCCGTATACCCTCACATCTTCGTCAATCAACCTGCAGAGTTCTTCCCTTACGCTGCCTGCAGAAGAAAGTATCCCCATACATTCATTTTGTTGCAAATCCGGAAATTTTGGGTTGCCGATCGTAAAATTGCAAACCATGGAAATGAGCCCGCCCGCGAGCGCGCCTGTGAGAGCGGCAACGCTTCCGCCGCCGGGAGCCGGCAGTTTCGCCGAAAGATCTTCCAGGTACTTTTTAATTGACTGTTCGATGTATAGCATTTTACCTCGCTTTTTGCATATGGCAAATGGCATATAGCTTATGGCAACTGCTTAAGGAATTTATTTAAAGCCATGTGCGATGTGCCACATGCTATGTGCGATACTTAAAAAAGACCAACAACCCTACCCTCGCTGTCAATGTCCACTTTCACGCCGGCGGGAACCGAAGGAAGCCCCGGCATAGTGCGCATATCTCCGCATAGCGGATAGAGGAACCCCGCCCCCACGGACGCCCTTATATCCCTTATCGGAAGAGTGTAGCCGCCTGGCGCTCCCTTCCATGACGGCTCGTGTGAAATGGAAAGGTGCGTCTTTGCCATGCATACGGGCAGCCTGTCGTAGCCGAATTTCGTGTAGAGTTTTATTTTTTCCTCTGCGGCGGGCGAATACGAAACGTCCTTTGCGCCGTATATTTTTACCGCTATCGCCCCGATCTTTTCTTTTATCGGAACGTCCAGCGGGTAGAGGAATTTGAAATCCGTTTTTTTCTCGCAGGCCCTGACGACCGCCTGCGCAAGCTCCCTGCCGCCTTCCCCGCCCTTCGCCCAGACCTCGCTGAGGACAGCGTCTTCAGCGCCTGCCTCAACCGCGCGCTTGCGTATAAGGCTGATTTCGTTGTCCGTATCCGTTGTAAATCTGTTGACGGCCACCACCACCGGGACCCCGAACAGCTTTGCGTTCTCAATATGCTTTCTGAGATTGCACATGCCCTCTTCAAGCGCCTGCAGGTTTTCCCTTACCAGCCCTTCGTCCAGGGGTTTTCCGGCTACCATCGTAAATTTACCGCTATGCATCTTCAGCGCGCGAACTGTGCAAACTATGACAACACAGTTGGGGACCAGCCCGCTGCACCTGCACTTTATGTTCATGAATTTTTCCATTCCCATGTCCGCGCCGAACCCGCTTTCGGTTACCACGTAATCCGCAAGTTTCAACGCAATGTTATCCGCAATTATGGATGAATTGCCGTGCGCTATATTCGCGAAAGGTCCCGCGTGAACAAAGCAGGCGGTATTTTCCGTTGTCTGCAATAAATTGGGTTTTATTGCATCTTTCATAAGCACTGCCATTGCGCCCGCAACCTGCAGGTCCTCGGCTGTCACCGGTCTTCCATCATAAGTTGTGCCAACGCAGATCATTCCCAGGCGTTTGCGGAGGTCAGGCAAACCCGAGGTTAATGCAAGAATAGCCATTAGTTCGGAGGCTACCGAGATATCAAAACCAGTCTGTCTGGGAATTCCGTCATCCTTAGTTCCAAGTCCGATTACAATATTCCTCAAAGCCCTGTCACTCACATCCACAACCCTTCTCCAGGTGATGCTGGCCGGGTCTATGTTCAGTTTGTTGCCTCTCAGCAGGGCGTTATCCAGAAAGGCCGCGCACAGGTTATGCGCTATGCTGACGGCATGCACGTCCCCTGTCAGGTGCAGGTTAAAATCTTCCATCGGAAGAACCTGGGAATAACCGCCGCCCGCGGCGCCGCCCTTTATCCCGAATACAGGCCCCAGTGAAGGCTGCCTTATGACCGTAACTACCTTTTTTTCGATTTTATTCAACCCTAACGATAGGCCTATAGTTGTGACGGTTTTTCCTTCTCCCAGCGGAGTCGGCGTAATCGCCGTAACATCAATGTACTTACCCTGCGGCTTACCATCAAGCCTTTTCAGAACATCAAGCGTTATCTTTGCCTTGTATTTACCGTACATCTCAAGCTCGTCTTCCAGGATACCGATACCTTTTGCTACGTCCAGCACGGGTTTCATTTTAGCCTGTTGCGCAATTTCCAAATCACTCAGCATATAAATCCTCCTTATTATCGTATCTTGGAGCCCCAGGCCTTATCGGGCTTCTGCATCCTGTTTATCTCGATCTCCGCGTATTCAATAAGGCCGCCCACGGGAGGCCGGGGTTTTCTTACCTTCACGGTTATATCGTGTATTTCCTTAAATTTATCAAGCAGCGCGCCGGCAGTGTCTTCGGCAAGTGCTTCAAGCAGGCGGTATTTTTTACCCCCCTGAATTTTTTTAACAAGCACGCAGGCCTGCTTGTAATCAAGCGTCTTTGAAAGCTCATCGCTTCTGCCGGCCTTCTCCAAATCTACGATCATTTCGATGTCTATATAATACCTCTGGCCTTTTCGCCTTTCTATTTCCGAAGTGCCGTGGTATCCGTAGAAACTCATGCCCTTAAGGATTATTTTATCCTTAGTCATTATCAAGCTCCGTATTCATTGATTACCCGGAAATTTAGTTTTCCGGCGAAAATACCTGCTTGTATCTCTCTTCAAGCCTGGCCTTGTGTTTAAGCTCTTCTTCGCCAAGTTTTTTCAGCAGGCCCGCAACATCCTCATTTTCAATAATAAATTCAGCCCATGAAACATAGAAAACGCGCGTGTCCTCCTCGTCTTTTATGGCGGCAAGCATTACGTCTTTTGCGTCCGCGTATTTGTTGATAACGGGTTTCTCGAGGAAATCGGATATGCGCTTGTCCTCAAGGCTTTTTATGCCAAGCCCTATATCCGCCTTTCTCCTCTGAAAATCCTGCAGCCTCTCTTTATGTTTCAGCTCCTCGCCTGACAGCTCTTTGAGCAGGTTGCGCGTGGCAGGATCCGTGATCCTTCTGGACAGGTCCTGGTAAAGCGACGAAACCTCTTCTTCCTTCCCTATCGCCCTCTGTATGATCTCGTCCATCGCGTAGCTTTTCATGCAGGCCCCTTTAAATTAATTTCCTGTTTGATCAACGGTTTAACGGATTAATCAGCAGATTAACGGTTTCTCGGCTTTAATACAGTTTATAGAGTTTACAAGTTTACATAGTTTACAAGGTAAAAAATTCGTGGAAATTAGTGTAAATTCGTGGTTAAAAAATTTCGTGGTAATCTTTTCACTGTTTCAATTTGGCTTCAAGGTTTTTAAACAGCGCGGAAAGCAGGACTGCCAGCTGCTCGTTATTGACCTTGCAGTTCACGAATGTAAACTCACATTCAAAGTTCTTGTATGTCCCCATCATATTGAGTGTGTATGTCCTCTGATTCTGGGTAGGCGCGATTATTACTTCTTTGATAACGGTTTTTCCCGCGGGAGGGGCATCCAGCTTTATATCCTGCAGGACCTCCATCGCGACTCCGGGCGTGCCCTTGATTCTCTCCCATTTGCTTTTTATGGATTTTTCCTCAGCGGCAAGGAAAGAGGCGGCATCTTTATTCTCGCGGAACATAAGCAGGGCCGCGGAAATAAAAGCGGTATTGCCTTTTGCGAATGTAAGAGAATACCCCTCGTTAAAACCCTTCAGCGTTTCTTCTATTTCTTTCGGGGTAAGGCCGGTTGAAAGCCCCGCCCTGAGAAGCATTTCGTTGATCTCTCCTCCCTGCTTCTGCCATTTTTCCTTTTCGGGCGCTATGACCCTCTCAAGAACGGACAGCAGGGAAAAATAGTCTTCTTTTGCAAGCAATTCCTTTTCGTAATAAAGCTGGGGCTGCATAACGGCGGACAGTTTTTTCGGAGGCGAATTAAACAACCGGGTGATACCCGGATTTCCTTCTTTTTCATGGACGAATTTAATGAATTCCTCTCCCCTCACATATATCTGCTTGAACCTGGTGCTTACGACCTGGCGGGCGCCCTCGTCAAAAACGGAAGCCTCACCAAGGTCACCGGAGGTGAACATCATTCCGAACCTGACGTCTTCCTCCTTCAATCCCATTTTTTCAGCCACCTTGCGCGCCACAAAAACCGCGTGCCCCTCAACTATGCTTTCAAGTATTCCCAGTTCGTCCTGGCTTTTCGGTTTTATTATCCTTGCCGAGATGCCGTAATTCTGGTCATCAAGAGCATGGACCATATCGTGCGCGACCAGAAGGACCATGATGTTCCTGATCTTATCTTTTGAAGGTTTTACAAGCACTACATTCCTCTGAAAAGTATCGGGGACCATATACAGGTTGCCGTCCGCGAACTCATAAAGCTCGGGTATTATCTCGGAATAAAACTCTGAGAACAGGCGCGAATTGAGCTCGATCTGTTTCCTGTCCGCGCCCGGGCTGACGCTGACCGACTGCGCAACGAGCCTTTTTCTTTCTATCTCACCCAGCTCATCGGGAGTGATGATCCTGAGATCAACTTCTTTCATGAACTTTAAACCCGTTATTTCTTCTATCAGGGGCCTGGCAAGGCGCATCGCCTCTTCCATTACCGCCGGCGTAACGTCAAATTTCAGGTCTTTTGCCGCAAGTTCAATGTATTTACGGAAAGCTTCTCCCGACTCTTCATACTTCTGCATCTTGCGCAGTACCGAGGCTTTATTCGCCCAGGCGCCCGGATATTTCGGGTCCAGCCTTATCGCCTCGTCATAACTCCGCAGGGCGTCCTCAAGCATGCCCTTCCCGTATTGCGCGTTGCCCTTATAAACCCACGCTTTGACTTTTTTCGGTTTCAGTATCAGCGCTCTGTCTAATGCCTCGATCGCCCTGTCCGGATCACCCATTGAATCCAGGGCTAAACCCAGGTTCATCCATGCTTCCGCGATCCTTGGATCCTTCTGGATGGCCGTCTGGTACAGGTTCACGGCTTCCCTGTATCTTTTGTCTTTCAGCAGCTTGTTGCCTTTTCTTACAAAGGACCCCGCGCCCGTTAACATAAAATATACTGACAGGGACACCAGCAGTCCGGCAAAACATACTGCCGCAGCGATCATGAAGATTTTTTTCTTGCCTGCGCTCATGCCCTGTTCAGGATCCTGCTGCTGCCCGCCTTCACCGCTTCCGGTTTCTTCTTCTCCGTTCATTTCCATTCTACTATCACCTTCCCGCATTCTTTCGCTGCCGCTGTCTCAAAAGCCTCTTTGGCTTTTTCGATCGGAAACCTGTGCGTAACCATTTTTTCCAGGTTTGTTTTATGCTTCAGCATAAAACCCGCAAGCTTGTCATACATGCCCCTGGGCATTATAAAAGAACCCCTTATGCTGGTGTCGCGCCCTATAAACCAGTTCGGTATCGGCGCGCCGCCCGCCACGGTAACCGCCCTTCCGTCAAAAGTCAGGAGCTGCAGCATCCATTTCATAGCGTCCTCGGAACCGCTGGTTTCGTATCCGGCGCTGAAAGATCCGGGGAACTTTTCCCTGATATCGCCCCATATCTTTTTCGGGTTCTTGTCGGCTTTTACCGCGTCTATGTCCACAACCATATCAGCTCCGAACTTCCGCGCCAGGCCCAGCCTTATCTCGCGCCTTCCGAACGCCGCGACCTTCGCGCCCATAGCCTTTGCCATCACAACCCCGCACAAACCCACGGGCCCCAGCCCGAATATAGCTATGTCATCAAGGCCGCTCAGTCCCAGTTTATTCAGCGCCGCGAAACTTGTCTGCGCGCCGCAGGCTATGAAAGCCCCGTCCACAAAGCTCAGGCCTTCGGAAAGGACCATGCAGTTCCTTTCCGGAGTAACCTTGAGATCCGCGAATGAACCCTGGCAGCCTATCTGTCCCATGCCTTTTGTTTTAGAGCATCGCATAAAATAACCTTTAACGCACTGCTCGCACTTGCCGCAGCTTTCATAATGGTATATGCTGACGCGGTCGCCCGGCTTCACGGACGTCACGCCTTCCCCGGTCTCTTCCACTACGCCTGAACCTTCGTGGCCGGGTATGGGCGGGTATGGTTTTGCGTCTTTGAATTTTGCGTCCATCTCCTTCTGCTTTTCCGGCGGAACTTTATAAACGTACTGCTTAAGGTCGCTGCCGCACACGCCGGAAACCTTGATCCTTACCAGGACCTCTCCGGGACCCGGTTTCGGGTCAGGGAATTCCCTTACTTCTGATCTTGAATCGCCCAGCAATACCAGAGCCTTCATTTTCACTCCTCTAATGTGATTACAGTGATTAGTAATGAGATTACAGTGATTATTTTAATATCACCGTAATCATAAGTTAAAAATCACCGTAATCATTCCTATTGAGAAAGCATTTCGCATTCCACGCTCGTCCCCCAGGGCGGGGAACCGAACTCGCCCATTTCAAGCGCCTTAACCCAGCTTTTATCCTCTACGCCGTCCTGCCAGCCCTTTGTGGCCTTGCTGGATGCTTTCCATGTGGAATTGGAAACAAGCGAAACCTTCTTGCCGTCAGCCGTCACAAGGCCTCCCGCCACAATGAAACCGGCTGGTCCGTCCTGATTCGTAGCCAGGATCGCTATTACGTTCTTCCCTGTTTTAAGGTTCTTTGTTATGTCATAGACCGTTGCTGCCTGCCAGTTATCCCCTTCCCCTATCGATTTCCCGTTCACAAAGAGCTGGTAAACATTGTCAACCGCAACTTCTATCTTCGCTGATTTGGGAGCTGCTTCAAGGCTGAAAATCTTTACAAAATACCTTGGCTCTGCCGGCGCTTCCGCTATCGGGTCCATATCCTTTTCAGGATACCATATCCACTGCGCAGTCCCTGCGCCTTCCGCGCATATGCCCGTCTGAACCGCTGATACCAGCGCCATTGCCGCAACCAAAATTACCGCCATTCTTTTCATAACCCACCCCCATTTCAATTTGTTGCATTGTAAAATTCAAAATGTAAAATGTAAAAGTCAAAATTATGGAATAGTCTGTAAAACTTTTACAATTTGCAATTTGAATTTTGACTTTCAGTTTAACAACTATGCTTTGACCAGCTTTTCCTTCATTGTTTTAAGGTAGCCGACCGAATCTTTTATCGCCTCAACAGGCAGCCTTACGCCCTTCTTTGTAGGTCCTGAATAATCTTCGGTATCAACATACTCCCTGATGTCAAGCCCCTGTTCTTCCTTGTAAGTGGTAATATTCACGGCTATGAATTTCCCGTCCTGCACCTGAACCCTGCCGACTTCCTTGTCCTCCATCTTACCGGTTTGCTTCAGCAACCCGCTCAGGAGAACCACGAGCTCGTCAATGCCGTCCGTGCTGAGGACCACGCCGCTTTTTGTCGGCCCGGAATACGCCTCCGACTCCACGAATTTCCTTATGCTGCCGAACCTCTTTCCCTTAAATTCCTCCACGTAAAAAACGCACTGCGATGAATCGTTGAGCTCTACCTTGCCGACGATGTCCATTTTTCCCCCTAAATCAATTAGTTATGAGTTATGAATGAAGGAATTTAATTTGAATAAAATTCCTTGCTTTTGATTCATAATTCATAAATCATAATTCATAATTTATTTTACTTTAACTACTGCGGCGCTTGAGATCGCGAAGTCCATCCCGCCAGGGATCTCAAGGCGGATATCCGCGCCGTTGCAGTTGTTCTCAAAACGGGCGTCCTCGATATGGAAGGTCATCGTTTTCCATTTGCCCGTGTCTTCAAGCACTATTTTGTCCTCCGCGGGCTTCCATGTCCCCATCGGATAACCTTCAACCAAGCTGAATTCCTGGTCGGAAGAATCGTAAACGAGCCCTATCTCAGCCTCACCTTCATCCAGGTATTCGATTATAATGTCCACCTTGGGGGTCTTGCTGTTTTTGAACGCCTTGTTTACAAGATTAAAATACATGTATCTTGCTGCATCCTGGGAAGCCGGGTTCTCTCCTGCCACCCAGCATTCCTTGCCGGCTTTGGTCCCGGGACTATGCTTTCCTTCGCCTGTCTCATACACAAACGCCAATCCTTTTTCCACTGGTTTCTTGCCTAAAACCGTCCATGCAGCGTTCGCTGCATCCTTCACGTATGAAGGCGCTCCGCTCTTATCCTGCGCACGCGCGCCTGCCGCTGCGGCAAGAACCGCGGCCAGCACTAAACACACAATCCTTTTTATGCTACCTCCTTTTTTTGAACTTGATTACAGTGATTTCTAACTGCGATTACGGTGATTAAACCAAGTGTCAAGGGTCAAGTATCAAAAGTCAAGTTAAAACTATGATCTCTGTGCCGTAGCCCGCCACGATTATTGGCGGGCGAAGGTCCCTGCGTTATAGCTCCGGAATCATCGGAGCTGCAGGGAACTCCGTGTCTCCGTGGTTATTCTTTTAAACTTTTGACTTTTGACTTGCCTTTCAAATCAATCCTTCATCCGCGAAACTGTAATACCTGTTGTCCCCTATTATTATATGGTCCAGTACCTTTACCTGCATTACTTCTCCCGCGGATACGAGGTTACGCGTGAAATCCCTGTCCCCCTCGCTTGGCTGGGGGTTGCCGGACGGATGGTTGTGCACTGCGACCAGGGCAGCCGCATATTCCTGCATTGCCTTCTGCATTATCTCCCTTATCGGGGGCATAGCCTGGTTTACAGTGCCTTCTTCTATTTCCTCATTTCCTATCACGTTGTTTTGCCCGTCAAGCAGGAGGATCTTAAAAACCTCTTTTTTCAGGTCCCTCATCCTCGGCATCATCATGTCCGCGATCTCCCTGGAGGATTTCACGCACCCGTCAATTTTCTTTTCTTCGGTCATGAACCTTCGGCCGATCTCTACCGCGGCCCTGATGCGCGCCAGCTTGAAACTGCCTATCCCCTTTATTCTCTTCCAGTGCAGGATATCCGTATGCCCCATCTGCCTGATGGTCCTGAATTCCTGTATAATTTTCCTGCCAAGCTCCACAGCGCTCATGCCTTTTACCCCGGTGTGCAGCAGCACTGCGAGCAGTTCGGCGTCGCTAAGGTTATGTTCGCCCTTTTTGAAGAGTTTTTCAACCGGTCTTTCACCTTCCGGCCAGCCCTTGATACCGTTTTTCTTCATTGTTTGTTCTCTATATAAATATATAAATATTTTAATATTATAGCATATATTTAATAAATTGCAAGTTTTAAGACCGGCTAAATAGACGGAGATCCCCCTGTTTACTTTCTTCAGAAAGTAGAAAGATAAGCTTGTAGAAGATCCCCGCGGAATAAGCTGTCTTTATTTCTTAAAGAATTTTGAGATATCTTTCAGGCTGTCTACGGACGCCCTTCTGAAATAATAGACATCGTGCTTCATGCCTTCGTAAGTCCGCCAGTCGCACTGGATCCCGCTTGCCCTTATAAAATACACGAAGTCCGTTACGGACGGGTATAAACCGTCCGCGGTCCCGCATTTTACCGCGAACTTGATATTCTTGACCTTGTTGTTATTCCCTTTTATGAGCCAGAATGGATGGTTCTGCCTGTAGTAAGACGGGTCTGCCTGGGGTCCGTATATCTGAGTAAACACTGTAACCTGGCCGGAAGGAAGCTCGGACGGCGGGATCGCGGGAGAGATCGCGCATACGAAACCGAAAATATCCGGGTGGCGCAGCGCTATTTTCAGCGCGCCGAACCCGCCCATTGAAACCCCGGCTATCACGGTATTCTTTTTTCCCTTCAGGACCCTGTATTTTTTTTCTATATACGAGCGGACATCCTTCACAACCCAGTCTTCGTAAAGAACCGAGTAATCATAATAATTCGACCAGAATCCCCTTCCCCCGTCAGGCGCAACGAGTATCATCGGAATGATATCGCCCTTTTCTGCCATAAGGGTTGCCATCCTGTCCATCTCCTGCTCGCCGCCAAGCCAGGTCCTGTTATGGTCGCCCATCCCGTGCAGGTAATACACTACCGGGTATTTCTTTTTGGACCTGTTATATCCCGGCGGCACGTATACGGAGATCTTGCCCTTGCCCCTCAAGGATTTACTCTCGATCTCAAATTCCTTCATTTTCCATTCTTCAGCCGGAGCCGCTGGCATCATGCCCTTGTATTCCGGCGTAGCCGCGTCTATCCTGAGCTGGTCCGCTGTCAGTGTCTCGCAGGAACAGCTGGCACAGAACAGCAACGTAACTCCACCCAGTATAATTGTCAGCGATCTGATTAATTTCATTTTTCACCCGTGGTCAGCTGCAGCAGTTTTTGGACCAGGATCTTTCTTGTCTTGTCGATCCCCGCGTAGGTTCCGGCGTTTGCCCTCTGCGGCTTGTTTGAAAGCGAGTATTTTATTCTCTTTGAGCAGGCTTCTTTCAGGTTCCTGAAAATACCCGTCCCAACGCCCGCAAGGAGCGCTGCCCCGTATACGGAATGCTCCTGCCGGTCCACCCCGTAAATATTCCTGTTATATATATCCGCCTGCATCTGTTTCCAGAAATCGCTTTTTGCCCCGCCCCCGGACGCAACCACCCTGCCAACCTTCACGCCAAGCTCACGGAATATATCCAGGGATCCTTTCATCGAGAAAGTCACGCCTTCCATTACGGCTCTTATCAAATGGCATTTGTTATGTGCCAGGGTGATCCCGTAGAAACATCCTTTTAGGTCCGGGTCCATATACGGGGTTCTTTCTCCAAGAAGGTACGGAAAGAACGTAAGGCCATCTGAGCCGGCAGGCGCTTTTTTTGCGTATTCATCAAATCGAGAATAGTTTTCCTTCAAAAAACTATCCCTCAGCCACCTGAGAGAAAGGCCTGCCGAGAGGATAGCGCCCATCAGGATCCAGTTGCCCGGCATCGCGTGGCAAAGCGTGTGGATCCTTTGTTTGGGGTCAAGCACAGGCCTTTTTACCGCTGTTATGAACTGGCCTCCGGTTCCCAGCACCGAAGCCGCAAGACCGGGTTCAACCATTCCCATCCCGATAGCGCCCATTGCCTGGTCACCGCCCCCTGCAACTGCGCGAGTGCCTGCTGTAAGACCCGTGTCTTCTGCTGCAGTCTTTGTTATTCTTCCGGCGATACTGCCGGACTCAACCAGCTCCGGCATTATTGATCCACTGATACCTGTTTTTGACAGCACTTCCGCAGACCATTCCCTCCGTGAAACATCCATGAGAAGCGTTGCGCAGCCGTCTGTGGGCTCAGACAGGAATTCGCCTGTCAGCCTGGACCTGAGATAATCTTTGGGAGAAAGGATCCTGAATATTCTGTCATATATCCCGGGTTCATTCTTTCTTATCCAGAGCAGGCTGGGAAGCAGGAATCCGGGAAAAACCGGAATGCCTGTTATCCTGTATAATCTTTCCTGCCCGATCTTTGCTTTGAGTTGTTCGCATTCTTTCTGGCTTCGCTTATCAATCCAGGGAATGGCATTGCGTAAGCATCTTCCTGACCTGTCAACAGCAACAAGACCGTGCATCTGTCCTGAAAATCCAATTCCTTTGATTTCACAGGAGTTAATTTTTGATTGTTTAAATATGAGTTGTATTGAATATTTAAGTGCCTGCCACCAGTGTTCGGGGTCCTGTTCAGCCCAATCCTTGTGCGGAGTAAGTATCGGGTATTCCCTGCCAGCAATGGCAACAGTTTTTCCCGTCCTTTCAATCAGGGCTGCGCGAAGGCTTGAGGTCCCAAGGTCTATTCCTAAAAGATAACCCATAGTTTAGCCAGTTTAGTCAGTTGAGTCAGTTTTGTCAGTTATTTCGTAGGGCAAACCTTTAGGTTTGCGTACTGCTAGTATGGTGTCGCATAAATCCCTTGACATTTGATTCTGCTTTGAGTTGTCATTGCGAGCGACCAAAGGGAGCGTGGCAATCTCGATTTTTAGGTCAAGATTGCTTCGTCGTTAACACTCCTCGCAATGACAGCCCAAATGTAAAGAACTGTTAGAGACACCACACTAGATAAAATTAATCTACCTTAAATCCTATTTGTTTTTTCGGTTTTTCTTCTACTATCATCATTTGGCGAATCGCATTAAAAATATCAGTTATTTCCTCATCGTGTTTTTCAATCTTTCTTTCCAGTTCCCTTAATTTAAAAGCGAGCTCTTTATGGGTAGAAAGCATTTCTTTTAATTTAACAAACGCACGCATAATAGCAATATTAACTTGGATCGCCCTCTCGCTGTTTAAAACACTTGAAAGCATTGCAACACCTTGTTCAGTAAAAACATACGGCGGTCTTCTTAAGCCCATTTTAGCTGAAGAATTGGAGGTCACAAATTGTGACCTCCAATTTTCTAACTCTGTTTTGCTTAATTGAAACATAAAATCTTTGGGGAAACGCTGTTTATTTCGTTTTACCGCCTGGTTAAAAACTTTAGTCGGAACTCCGTAAAGCATTGCTAAATCACGGTCAAATATGACTTTATGTCCGCGGATCATAAATATCTTCTGTTCAATTATTTCCTGGGGGATTATAGCCTTCATAATATTTCCTTCAGTTTCTTTTTTATATTTCGTAAGAGTCTTTTACTTTATAACTCAAGTAGCTTATTATGCCTGCTCCAACAAATATTGAAGTACCAAAAAGAATAAATGGATATAAATTTTGTAGTAAAGGTATATAGGAATAATTATGTCCGGGACCAGCAACAAATAAATCTATCAAAATAGCTACAAAGACTGCTAAAAAAATTAAGGCTATTACTGCAAAAATACGATCAAGCCTTTTAGGAAATTTAAAAAATAAAATTAAAAAGGGAATTGCTAAAAAGAAAATAAAAAATCCTATTGTTGTTATAGCAATAAATATATTAGGAATTTTCAAGCCCAAATCTTTAAACATGATTTTATTAAATAATGCAAAAATAATAGAAACAATTTCTATTATTATAAATTTAACCTTTTTCACAATTTTCCTTCTTTTTTTATATGGTAGGCTACAACCTTTAAGTATCTTTCATCTTGAAAATCACTTGCTTTATTTCCTATTATTGTTAAATATGAACTATTTTATGGAGTTTTGAAATAATGTCCGCGGGATTTTCCCTGCCCCACACGTTCCTTCCGATGCAGATCCCTTTGGCTCCCGCCTTTATGCAGTCTTTTATCATGTCCAGGAACTGCTCATCCGTATCCGCCTTCGGGCCGCCGGCTATCACTATCGGCAGCGGCGTGCTTGCCCCAACTTCTTTAAAACTTTCAACATCGCCCGTATACTGACATTTAATGCAGTCCGCCCCGAGTTCAGCGGCAAGCCTGCCCGCGAGCTGCATGTCTCTGGCAGCGTCCTTCCCTTTTTCTTTCGCTTTCCCGAACTGGTGCAGCAGTGTTGACGCGGGGACCATCTCAGCCATAAGCGGCATGCCGTATCTGAAACAGGCGGTTGCCACCGTTCCTAATTTTTCAAGGTGCTCGTCTTCATTCTCAACCCCTATGAAAATGTTGACAACGACGATATCTGCCCCGCTCGCGACTGCCTGCTCAAGGTTCGAGATAAGCTTTGTTTTTTCAAGATGAAGGCCCATCCTCGTGTGAGTCCCGTCAAGCCTGAAAACAATTGCCAGGTTTCCGATCACGTCCTCCACATGGCCCAGCATTCCCGGAGTTATCAGTATCGCGTCCGCTTCGGTTTTTGATATCACCCTGACAAGCTTGTGCAGGTCTCTCAGGTTCCCGGACGGCTCGTAATACAGCCCGTGGTCCATGGGCACTATGATCGCGTTCCCGCCGTTCTTAAAGATCCTTCTCATCCTAAGCTTTTTTCCCATATCCATAAACTCTCCTTTTGTAAATTACGATTACGGTGATTTTTAACTAATGATTACAGTGATTATTTTAAGTATCAAGAGTCAAGTGTCAAGTATCAAGTTTGAAACCAAAATGTCTCTCTGTGCCGTAGCCCGCCACGATTATTGGCGGGCGGAGGTCCCTGCGTTATAGCTCCGGTATTATCTGAGCTGCAGGGGGAAATTATTTTACAGGATAAAGATACACCGCATCTATGCCCAGGAAATATCCTGTCGTTGAGGTGCCGGCAAGCTTCGATCTCTCGTTAGCGCCCTTGCACACGAATTTCAGCAGGTGCTCACCTGGTTCCAGCCTGCGCTTACCGAGGCTGATCTCCCTTGCTATCACGGTCGGGCTGTAAAAATCTTTCGAACACACGTTCCTGCCGTCAAGATAAATATCGTAAATACCGTAATCCCAGGAAAATGTCATGACGGCCCTAACAATATAATCGCCTGTTTCCTCAACGTCAAAAGGCAGCTCGACTCTGGCACTCTTGGTATCTGAGATAAAAAGGATCTGGGCTCCACCGCTCCACATGTCCCCATCCTGTTTCATTCTCGCAAAAGGCTTATAGTTCCCCTTTAGCATATACTTCTCGGCCTCAATTGCAGTATACGCGGGAATTCTTTCTTTTGCCGGAGGCACAGAAGCGAACCGCTTTGCCTTCCCTGCCTGGTACCAGAAAGCAACGCTTGAGAAATCGTCAGAGCGCTCGTCAAAACCGCTGGTAAATTTTTTCTTTTTCTCGTCCCAGACCGCGCCCTTGTGTTCTATTGTCACCTTAAGCGAAGCCCCGAACGCGACCGGGTCAGGTATATGCCAGCGGTAAACCGTTCCCCTGTCCCCCGATTCAAATCCCTCCCAGAAGGTAACTCCGTAAAAAGGGTTGTTGAATTCCCTGAACCCCCACGCGTCGCAGAAATAATCCTCGCTTCCCGTTCCCCGCAGAGAAGGCTTTTCCTCGCCGTCAATATAAAACCTGTCATCGCCTTCGCCGAACCATCCCGGCTGGTTCACCCTTACCGAAAGCACTGTGCCGACGTAGTGGCCTTTGCCCTTCGCGTCAAGGATAAGGTAATCCTCGCCGCTCCTGCATGGAAATTCCTGGCGGTATTGCGCATGGAAATACGGGACGCTTTCAGCGAGCGCGGGCAGTTTCTGCCAGTCCACGTACCAGAAAAGCGCGTCAACCTGCTTATCCGAATCATTGGTCACGGTTATTTTAGCTGATTTCCTGAAAGGCATGGGCCAGTAGCAGTTATACGCCCTTCCTTCCGAGGAAACAGCCACAGGCGTTGAATTTAGCGTCCTGATGCATCCGTGGCCTACGGCGAAAAAATCTCCCAGAGGGGACTCAACCGCCGGCTCTGTGTCCCCGTCCCAGTAAATACGCAGGGTCATTGTCCGGGGGTAGTATTTGTCTTTCGCGGAAACAGTGAACCAGATATGCGTGATCCTGCCCGGGCCTTCAAGCTCCGCTACCTTCAGGGTCTTTCCCTGCGCAATAGGCCTTGCGTCGCCGTTGCCGTTCTTCCAGTTGGGGTCGGCACTTGAGCTGCGCATGGAACGGTATTCCCTGGGCATATCCAACCCTTCAAGCCCCGTGCCCTGTGCCAGGACAAGCTGCCCGCCCCAAAGGGGCGAGGTCTCGCCCCGATGAAATATCGGGGCGGAAAAGTTGAAGGTTGAAAGTTGAAAGGTAAAAAGAAGAAATATAATGAAGCATCTTAATTTCATCATTTTAACCTGTAGTTTCTCTTGGATATTTTAATCAGGGCTCCCTCCTTTAAGATTGGCGGGTCTTCGAGAAGCCCTGAGTTACAGATTTCTCTACGCAACCTAAAGGTTGCGGCTACCTTGTTTTTGCGTTGATACGTTAATACGGTGCCTGCCCGCTCCGCCACGAATATTGGCGGACTGGGCGGGATACGTTGACACGCTTTAAAGACCAGAACTCATGACTTTATTTTTATAATTCTGCCCGTCCTGATCGATTCATTGACCGCGAGCGTGACTTCAAGGGTTTTCATCCCGTCTTCGTAATCGCACCTGATCCCCGAGCGGTCGCCTGTTTTTACCGCCTCGATGAAAGCCTTATTCTCCTCAAGCCTGGGGTCGTTCGTGGGCTTTATCTCTTTTGTCTCCCCGTTCGTAAGCCTGAACACGCTCATATCCACAAACATCCTGGCGTGTTTCAGCACGATATCAACACCCATCCCGCCGCCTGCCTTCATCAGGCAGGTTGTCAGGACGTTTCCTGCCGCCCCGCTCTTGAAATGCAGCATCGCGTTGGACGCGTCATCTATGTCGTTTTCCGGGATATCGGTCTGCAGTCCCCTGTAACCCAGGGCGTAAACGCTGTCAACGTCTCCCAGAAGGTACCTTGCAAGGTCGTAGATATGCGTTGACTGCTCAACAACCTGCCCTCCTGAATCCTTCATCCTCCTCCACCACGGGGTCGGGACAAACGGGCACATATAGAAAGCGTGCATGACTGCGGGCTGCTTGCCCTTGAGGAAATCCTTTGCCTGCCACACTGAGTCAACGTACCTGATCACGTACCCGACGTTCGTCGCGATGCCTGCCTTCTTTACCGCGGCGCTGATCTCCGCGGCTTTCTTCATTGAAAGCGCCACAGGTTTCTCCACGAAGAAATGTATTTTCTTTTTGCAGGCTATCAGTTCCTGGTCCGTGTGCGCTGACGGCACCAGACAGATATAGACCGCGTCAAGACTTTCCTTTTCGAACATTAGATGGTGATCCGTATAAACGTTTGCCCCGCCGCTTTTCTGGCTGAACGCCTTTGCCTTCTCCTCCACGATATCGCATGCCGCGGCCACCTTGACATCGGCTATTGTTAAAAGGCTGTCCAGATGGGCATTGGCGATCCCGCCGCAACCGATAAATCCTATTTTAACCACGCTTCCCCCTTTTCAAATGCAGTGGCCAGTGTCCCGCCCCTTCGGCGGGTCGCCGTAGTGGCAACCAGTGGCCAGTAGTCAGTTAAAAAGTTTTAAACTGGATGCTGGATACTGGTTACTGGATACTGATTTATGGAATGAACTGATTTAGGAATTTAAAGCCGAGGCGCAGGCCATCATCAAACCTTTCGCCCCAGAAAACCTGGTCTTCGTGCTCGATTATTACCGGGCCATTATAGCCGATATTACTGAGTGCCTTGAAAAATTCCTTCCAGTTAAGTTCTCCCCAGCCCGGGATCCTGTACCTCCACCAGCCGCTGCCGTATATTCCGGCCCTGCTCTGCACGTTCCTGAAGATCTCGGTGTCCTTCGCGTGGACAGAATATATGCGCTTCGAGAATTCGTAAACCGCGGCGATGTAATCGATCTCCTGCCAGTAAAGGTGCGAAGGGTCAAACTCAAGCCCCACGGCTTCCGACGGGACAGCGTCAAACAGGGCTTTCCAGGTGGCGGGAGTGATGGCAACGCTGCCTATCGTGAGCGGGTAACCCCCGGCGCAGGGCCAGTTTTCCATGCCGATCTTTATGCCGAACGAACTTGCCGCCTTCGCGTATTCACCGAACACCTCTTTGTAAACGGGCAGGTTACCCTCAAGATCTTTTGAAGGGTCGCCCAGCGGGCAGGTGGTAACCGCTACCGCGTCCATCTCGCTTGCTGCCTCAAGGACCCTGATGAAATATTTCATGTTCTCCGTGCGGTTCTTGGCGTCAGCGTCAAGATGCCTGAGAACGCACATCACCGTGCCTACCTCGATCCCGTTCTCCCCAAAAATAGCCCTGACCTCTTTCAACTGCTCCTTGCTCGTTTTGTTCAGGTCAAGCGAACTACCCGGGCCCATCTGGACCTCAAGGCATTTGAAACCCACCTTTTTAGCGAACTCAACCCTCTCCTCCGAGTAACCCGTAAGAAACCCAAGCCGCATATTGCCTCCAATGCGTGTCAGAGTGTCTCCGAAGAGTCCGTATGCTCCGTCCTTTCGGAGTCATCGGACAACGTGTCAGAGTGTCAACGCAACTGCAAGGATTTAATTTAAATTAATTCCATGTTTTTGCTCTGACACGCTGATACGCTGATACGTTGACACGTTATTTTATTGCTTGCTCCAGCATATCGCACTCGGTTGCTCTGGGCGTTTTCTGGTCCATATCTATCATCAGGGTCTTTATTTCGTAAGGCTTAAAACGGACCCTGAAAGAACGCTTGAACCACGGAAGGCTTACGCGCGCGGTCCCGCCCTTTCCCCTTGTCTCGGTGAACCTCAGGATCACATTTTCCCCTTTTTCCGCTTTTTTAAAAACAGTTGTTGTCAAACCGGCAGGCGCCACCCTCGCGAACGAAACTTCCTTCGGCAAAAGACCTTCATGCGCGGGCTCTCTTCTCTCAATAAGTGGGTTGTTGAATTCGAAAGCGGTCTGCGGGATGCCTTTCTTCTGCCAGACGCCCTTGTGAGGGACCAGCGAATACCTGAACCTGTGCTCTCCCTGGTCGGTATAACGGTATTCCACGCCGGGTTCCGGCTTCCTGGGGTCATGGAAAGCGAATATGGGCGACCTCAGCACGCTCATCCTGGCCTCGCTGCCGTGGATGCTGAACCCGTATTTGCAGTCGTTAACAAGGGCTATGCCGTATTTCATCCTGCCGTTCTTCCTGCTCCTGGCGATTCCGGCTACGTCGATCCATGCCTGCCCCGGTTCTTCTTCCCCGTTGTTGGGCCTGGTGATCGTCCCGCCGGGAATATCGTAGGTTGTTTTCCCTGATTCAACCGCGAACGGGAATCCAACCTTCAATACCTTGTGTTTTTCATGCCAGTCCACAATTACCTCGAAATCTATCCTGGGCATCTTTTCGTAAAAGGAAATCTCCTGCTCAAGGGTCGAATTAAGGAACACGCTTTTTATCCTGATCTTTGCCCGTATCGGGCCCTGCTCAATTATTTCCGGTTTTCCCTGCATGATGAATTTACCCGTGACTTTATCATAAGCGGCGACGCCGTGGCTCCAGGTATCGCTCATGTCGTCCAGCACAAGCATTTCGTTCCCTTCCCTGCCCGGTAAAAGCATGCTCAGCCCGTTTGTTTTGTCAAAAAGATGCATTATGCATCCCGTACGAGGATTAAGCTGCAGGAAGAAATACCTGTTCTCCATGCTGTATTGCGACACGCTGACCGATGGGACACGCCGCTTTTTCCTTCTCTTTGCCTGGCCGGTCACGCAGTACACGCTGAATCCGGTCGGAGGCACGTCCGCGCTGAAGATCAGCCTTTTTTTAATGCCGCCGAGTTCCCTTTTCTGGAATGCCACACTTTTGCCCCCTGGTCCCAGGACGGAAAATCCCTCTCCCTCAATATCAACGCTCGCTGTCTCCTTCCTCTGCCATGAAGCCGGGTTGAAAAATATGACGGGCTGTCCCGGGCCGGACGTGTCGGTTTTCTGTGAAATACTTTTAAGCGCCGTATCCAGCATTCCGCTGCCCGCGCTGAAAACCTCGTCGTAATCCTTTCTGCAGTCATCGTAGGCTTCGGGAATGCTTGTCCCGCACATCACGTCATGGAACTGGTTGAAAAGAACCTTTTGCCACAGGCCCCTGATCTTTTCTCCCGGGTAGGGCAATATTTCAAGAAGGTACGCGGCAGAACTAAATTTTTCAGTTGCCTGCAGCAGGTTCTCCGCGTCCCTGTTCGCCTTTTTTATCCAGGAGACCACTGAATAACAGCCGCGCGCGTGGTGCTGCAGGTCATCCCTTACAACCTTAAATTTTTTTTTGGAATTCTGCCGCGCTGCCGCGAAGAACGCTTCGGGAGTGCTGAAAATCAACTTAATGCCGGATTTACCGTATTCCTTTATAGCCCTGATCTCTTCCCTTGACGGACCACCGCCGTGGTCACCCACTCCGTAAAAACACAGATCTTCATTAATGCCCTCGATTTTCTGGCTGCAGATCAAGTCAATTTTACTTTCAAGTTCTTCTTTTTTACCTGAAGTTCCGTATGAAACCGGGAGCCTGGCGGTGAGCACACGGCTTTTATCCTGACTTTCCCATAGAAATAATCTGGATTCCAGCTTCTTCTCATTAGGGTCAGGCCGCATGAAAACATAGTAATCGAAACCGCTCTTTTTCAGTATCTGTGGAAGACCGCGGTTGTGGCCGAACGAATCCACGTTGTACCCCACCTTCACGTCAACGCCAAATTTCTCCATGAAATACATTTTACCGTAAAGCCCGTGGCGCGCGAATGATTCGCCCGAAGGTATGTTGCAATCCGGCTGGACCCACCAGCCGTTCACGATATTCCACCTGCCCTCTTTTACGTAATGCTTTATCTCCTCGAATAGCTGAGGGTCACTTTCCTCGGCCCACTTGTAAGTGGCTGCCTGACCCGCTGTAAAAACAAAATCCGGGAACTCCTTCATGAATTCCACTGCCTGCCTGTAAGTCTTCAGGACTTCATCCCGGCCTTCTGCCCACCTCCACAGCCATACCGGGTCAATGTGCGCGTTGCCGATCATATGTATCGTGTAGTCATTCATCATCTCACCTCTAACTATTATTTTTAAAATTCCTTGACTCATAGCTCATAATTAATCTCTGTATCTCAGTGGCTTCATTGAATATAGTCTATCCAGTATAACTCTTATTATATATTATTTATCTAAAAAAGCAAGAAAAATAAAACCCGCCAATCTTTATGGCGGGTCAAGACCAAGCACTCCTTCTTCTTTTAGGCTGGTTACAGCTATTAGAACTTGGCGCCTACAGTTACCCTGTGCGTATAACCCAGGTCCCCGTAAGGAACAAGGGCGTAATCTATGCCCAAGATGCCGATCTTAAAGCCGGCACCGCAAGTTAGGCCCGCAAGCGCCCCCAGGGTATTGTTTATCGCGCTGTTATACTTGTAACCTGCCCTTATGGCAAACACAGGATGGACCCAGTATTCAATACCTGCTCCCACAGCCCATATAGAATCAAGGATGGAGTAGTTCAGGTCAGATGATAGAGTAAGCTTGCTGTCAGCAAACTTATTGGCAATGCCGACCTTCAGGTTCATAGGCAAAGGGCTTGCCTCTGTGATGAACGGGGCTTCGTAGCCCATATTCTGCAGGGCAAGGCCCATAACCAGGCCTTCCTTATTCAGCTTGTACTGCAGACCAATATCTGCGGCCACACCAAGCGCTGACTTGTCATCTAACTGCTGGTTGATGATCTTGACTGTGCCGCCAAGGTTCAGGCGTTCTGAGAGCGTCTTAGCGTATGATACGGCTATCGCCAGGTCATTTGCAGGCACTGACCCAAGCAGAGCTCCGGCAATATCCCTTCTTTCAATATCTGTAATATACAGGTAGGTTATGCCTGTGCCTATGGTTCCACCAAGAGCTGGTTGGCAGTAAGCAAGATATTCGTATCTGATAGCCTGAAACCACTCTGTGTGGGTAAAAATCACCTGCTTCCCTTCTGATAGGGACAGGCCTGATGGGTTCCAATACAGGGCATTGATATCGTCTGCGACAGCTACAAAGGCTTCGCCCATCGCAACAGGACGAGAACCTACCCCTAGTTTCAGGAAGGTTGCGCTTGTTGTGCCGGGCCCGCCGGAAAAACAGTTGAAAGTTAAAAGTTGAAGGTTAAAAGTTAAAGCAACTACTAAAATAATCTTTTTCATTTTTCCTTCATTTTTAATTTTACATTTTTAATTGATGCGGCATCACCGTATGATCATTATCTTGCCGATCTTTCTCTCCTTCGTATCGTCTGTCAAGAAGTAGATGTAGACGCCGGAAGCGACTGGCTCATTCCAATTATTTATAACAGTCCAGACGTATGGATCTGTAGTTATGTCTGTCTGCTCAAACACAAGCTCCCCTGCTATGTTGTATATCCTGAGCAGGACGTTCAGGGTGCTGTAGAGCTTAAAACTGATGGCAGTGTGACCCTGGGACGGCTTGAACGGTACAGGGAATGCGTAAGCATCCTTAATACTCGGCGCTGCCTTGGGCAGAGAGAATCCTCTCATACCTGAAGTCTCCCCCGGCATTGCAGGGCAGCTGATCTTTAGTATCCTTTCATTTTTCTCATCCACGATCCAGAGGTTTCCGTTGTTGTCAAGACAGATGCCTGCGGGTTTGTCAAGGGCTGTGGTATTCATGCCTGTAAATGTCATAAGGAGCTGCCCATACCCGTTATATTTCTTCACGGTATCGTTTTTACTGTCAGAAACATATATATAGCCCCTGTTATCAGCACAGACTGCTCTTGGGTCATTAAATCCTTTTATGCTTAAGGTTGGGGTAAGGGCTGATGTATAAACTCCGATTGTATCCTTTCCGGTATTAGCTATATATATACTAACTTGCCCTGAACCTGAACCCTGTGAATGGTTTAGGGCGAACACACCTTCCGGATCCTTAAGACCGGTAATTGCAGACAGCAAGTTTCCTTCATAATCTAATATGGCTACCCTGTCCTTTTTCTCATCCGCAACATACACTGCCTTTGTTGCAGTGCAACCCATATCAGAGAAGGTATAGAACAGACCCGTTGAAATCTGCTCCGGTCTCTTTATGTCGTGTCTTTCACCAAACGAGAACAGGAAGTTACCGAATAGGTCAAATGCCTGAATTCTGTCATTGTCCCGGTCAGCCACGAATACCATTGGTCTTGTGTCTGCTGACCACTCACCACTGACCACTGTTGTTACAGCTATTCCTGAAGGTTTCTTTAACTTGTGGGATTCCTCGCTCCTGCCGTTGAACGAGAGCAGGAAGTTTCCGTTCATATCAAACTTCTGAACCCTGTCATTTTTATTATCAGTGACAAATATGCAGCCTGAGTTGTCTGTGCCATTTTGTGTTGGAGAGAAAGCAATACCATAGGGTTCTTTGAACTCTTCGTCGTCATCTCCCCTGTTACCGAACACGAGTTTAACCTCGGGATTTCCGAGATAAATCGTAGTGCTGTCATAGGA
>Ga0210051_1000224_pt1 | contig 48321 bp, 40 predicted proteins | sample CryGey092014_all_FD_185464 | JGI IMG/M metagenome (GOLD analysis project Ga0210051, IMG submission 185464) | Groundwater microbial communities from aquifer - Crystal Geyser CG23_combo_of_CG06-09_8/20/14_all (SPAdes) (version 2) | ecosystem: Environmental > Aquatic > Deep subsurface > Groundwater...
GGATCCAGAAGCGACATATAGTAGGGTGTGATCGCAATGGGGTAGGTCCGGAGCACGGGCGCGCACGGGGCGAGCGATGCGACCGGCCTCTGCTGAATGGCGGCCAGTTGTCTCATGGAGCGGATGCGGTTCCGGAACTGCCATTTCCAGTCGTTCCAGTCCACGCCGGAAATCCTTTTTCCGGAAACAACGCCGATCTTATTACCCAATGTCATCGCAGGCCACCTTGTTTACGGATCTGAAGCACCCAAAACCCCGAATCATTCCGATTTTCTCCCCCTACTCCGGCGACGCCGGAAAATCCGAAAATAAGCGGAAATGAACTGATCAGGAAGGCGGTTTCTATCACAACTTCCGCCCCCTGCAAAGGGAATCTGACGGACCTGCCGGGGGGAACCCTTATCATCTGCCGCCCCAAATGGGCAAGAAATGATTTGCTTTGTTTCGACAGATTTTATATCCTCCAACCGGATGGTATTTTGGTCTTTTCCGGACGATTTTTTAAAAGGCTCCATTCGGCCCCGGCTAAGGATCGTCCGGATCATCTTCTACATACCCTTTAAGAAGGGTTTAACCATGAGAAGGGAGACGGCCAAATGAATGTATTATCGCAGGATGAAATCAAGACGTTGTTAGGGAAACATCAGGGATTATGCGTTTCGATTTTTATGCCCACCTTTCGCACCGGCGCGGAGAGTCAGCAAAACCAGATCCGGTTGAGAAACCTGCTGCGCAGCGCGGAAGAAAAGCTGCTGGCCGGAGGTCTGCGCCCCCAGGAGATCAAGACCCTCCTGGAACCTGCGCAGGCGCTGCCGGGAAATGTCCTCTTCCGGCGGCGGCAGAGCGACGGTCTGGCGCTCTTCATCTCCGCCGATCTCTTCCGCTGCTTCTGCCTTCCCGAGACCTTCGGCGAACTCATCATCGTCGCCGACCATTTTCATGTCAAACCTCTCCTGCCGCTCCTCGGAAGCGATAACCGGTTCTATATCCTCGCCCTCAGCCAGAAAGAGGTCCGGCTCCTCGAAGGGACGGGGAAAAATATCCGGGAAATCGAACTGGAATCGGTTCCGGGAAGCCTCGCCGAGGCGCTCCAGTACGACGAACTCGGGAAACAGATCCGCTTCCGCACCGGCGCGGCGGGAGGCGGCGACCATTCGACGATGGTCTCCGGACACGGCGCGGAGCTCGACGACGCCAAGGACAACCTCTTGAAATACTTCCGCCTGATCGACCGGGGTCTCCACGATCTTCTCAGGGACGAACGGGCGCCCCTCGTCCTCGCCGGGGTGGACTATCTCTTCCCCATCTATCGTGAGGCCAACACCTACCCGCGTTTGATTGAAGAGGGGATTCCGGGGAATCCGCAGGGAATCAGCGCGGAGACGCTCCACCACGCGACCCTGAGGATCGTCAGCCCCTACTTTCAGAAAGCCGAACACGACGCCGTCGCGCAGTACCGGCAATCCTCGGGAACCGGTTTGACCTCCTCCGACAGCCGGGAGATCGTTCCCGCCGCCCATCACGGAAGGGTCGGCCTCCTTTTGGTCGCATCAGGCAGCCAACAGAGGGGAACGTACGACTGGGAAAGCGGTGCGGTCCAAAGGGATGAGCAGGCGGGGGCTGCGGGCGAAGATCTTCTGGAGATAGCGGCCATCCAGACCTTCCTGAATGGAGGGACGGTGTTTACGCTTTCTCCGGAAAGGATGCCGGACAAAAGCGACCTGGCCGCCGTGTTCCGCTACTAAAATCACTTCAAGGGGCTGGGGACACGATGCGGCATCATGTCCCCAACATCCCTCCATACTGCCGGGGAGGCATTAAATGTTAACCGTCCGAATCCGGTTTCCCGGTCTTTCCGTCGCTCTGTTTCCGGCCCTTGTAGATGTACCGCTCGAAGAGCCGGTGATAGGGCGTCCAGTCCGACTCCTCGTCGCGGGCCTCACGGATGGTCTCCTGGAACGCGTTCACCTTGGCGTCGAGGTCGTCCATATAGTGAACGATCAGGGCCTCCAGCGTCTTGGGACGCTTGGGCGAGCCGTATTCGAGGACGCCGTGGTGGCTGAGGATCAGGTGGCGGAGCTCCATGGCCGTCTGCTCCGGAAAATCGGGTATCGCCGCGATCCTGGCATCGACCATCTCCACGCCGATGACGATGTGGCCAACCAGACGCCCCGGATCGCTGTACTCCACGATCCGCTCAAAAGAGAATTCGTAGATCTTCCCGATATCGTGGAGGATCCCGCCGGCGATCAGCAGATCCCGGTTGACCCCCGCATAATGGCCGGCCGCCCGGTCGAGGAGCCGGACGACGGAGAGGGTGTGTTCCAGAAGACCGCCGATATAGACATGATGGAAACCCTTGGCCGCCGGCGCCCTTCGGAAGAGCCCGGCGATCTTTTCGTCCTTGAAAAATGATTGCAGAAGCGCGGCCAGACAAGGGGTCTTCACCTGTTCGCAATAGGCGAGGATTTCGGCGAACATCGCCGCACGATCCCCCTTCGCAACCGGGAAGTAATCCGCCAGTTCAACCTCCGCATCCTCCACCTTCCGAAGCTCGATGATCGACAACTGGATCGCATTCTTGAAGCTGAGCGCCCGCGCCTGGATATGGATCAGATCGCCCTTTTTGAATGCCCTGTCCCAGGCCAGCGCGTTTTCCCAGACCTTCCCGTCCACATCCCCCGTCCGGTCCCGCAGACGAAGATTCAGGTAGGGGGATCCCTTCTGGGAGTAAGCCAGATTCTTCTCCGCCGCGAGAAAAATCTCGCTCACCTTGTCACCCGTTTTGATATCCTTGACATAGATCTTTTTCTCCGTCACACCCGCACCCGCCCTTCCTTAAAAAAATAGACTCCCGTCATTTTTCCTGCCTCTCCCGCAGAATCCGGTGATCGCCCGCCCGTATGGTAAGTTTGGTCATATCGAAATACTCCATCAGCGGAATGATGAATTTCCGCGAAAGCCCGGTGAGCCCCCTGAAACTCGCCGGCGTCGCCTCTCCTTCCCGGACGAGGAGTTGCCGATACGCCTCGCGAAGTTTCGCCAGCGAATCCCGGTGGAAGCTGAGATCCTCACTGATTCGGACCAGTTCTCCTTCGCGGGTCATCACCTGGAGAAGGCTTGTGATCTCTTTTTGCCGGTCGGGAAACCTCTCCCGAATCTCCCGGGCCGTCGGCGGCGCCAGAGCGCCCTCACGGTAGAGGACGGAGAGGCTCTCCCGAAGGGACCCCATCTCCCCCTGCAACCGGACGCGGTGCCCCGCGAGACGAATCATCTCCTTTTCGGCAACCAATTCGCCCTTCTTTTCCAGATCCCGGAGGGCCATCGTGAAGATCTTCTGCCCAACCCCGTCGCCCATCCCCAGCGTCGTCCTCAGCTCCTCCCGGGAAAGTCCCCCCTGCAGCGGATTCCGTTCATGGTACCCCTGCAACTCCCGGGCAATCGCCGCCTGAAACTCCTCATACACCGGAGCCGACAGAACCCGCATCTCATCCCGGTCCACCAGGACGGCCTTCTTCGCAGAGAACATCCCTTCGAGGAGTCGTCGCAACTCCCTGCCGCTGATGCCGGTCCGCACGATGAGGAGGTTTTCGGTGATCCCCCCGATCCCGGCCCGCTCCAGAATGACGGCGGCCTTCTCGGCGTCCCCGCCCTCGGCGAGGAGTTTAAATTCCCGCAGGACCCCGGCCGACGACCGTTTGTGTTTTGTCGGCAGCGGGTCGATGATCACCCCGCCGCCGATCGTCGTCACGGGGGAGTAGCTCCGAACAACAAACCGATCCCCGGCCACGGCGGCCAGCGGCGCCTCTAACACAAGCTGCGCAAAGCCATCGTCCCCCGATTCCAACGCGTCCCGGTCGAGGAGAATCACCCGCGCCATGATCTCGCTGGTTCCCGTATGGAGACGGACAAGGGTCCGGTTCTTCAACTTCCTGCCGGCGACAGTCAGATGACGGTAAGTGCAATCGAGGCGCTGCGAGGCCGTCATGGCGCCGGGTCCGGCCAGCAGATACCCCCTCTCGATCACCGCCCGGTCGGTCCCCTGAAGATTGATGGCCGTTCGCTGCCCGGCCTCAGCGGTCTCCACCGTCCGGTTATGCACCTGAATCCCCCGAACTCGGGTCCGGAGACCGAGTGGGGAGATCTCTACCTCCTCGCCCGTCGCCACCTTGCCGGAGATCAACGTCCCCGTAACAACGGTGCCGAAACCCTTCATCGTGAATACCCGGTCGATGGGCAGACGGAAGAGACCGATATCGGCGCCCTCTTCCACCTCGTCGGCCGTCCTCTCGATCGCCGAAAGCAAGTCGGCGAAACCGGCCCCCGTGAGGGCGGAAACCGGAACAATCGGCGAGGCTTCGAGAAAGGTCCCCTTGAGGAACGCACGGACGTCCTCCCGGACCAGATCCAGCCACTCCCCATCCACAAGATCGGTCTTGGTCAGCACAACGACCCCTTTTCGGATCCCGAGGAGGGTGCAGATGAGGAGATGCTCCCGCGTCTGCGGCATGACCCCTTCGTCGGCCGCAATGACCATCGCCACAAGGTCGATGCCGGCGGCGCCCGCCACCATGTTCTTTACAAATCGCTCATGGCCGGGGACATCGACGACGCCGAGGATCTTCCCGCCGGGAAGGGAGAGGGAGGCAAAGCCGAGCTCGATGGTAATCCCGCGTTCCTTCTCCTCCTTGAGACGATCGGTGTCCACACCGGTGAGCCTTTTGATCAGCGCCGTCTTGCCATGGTCCACGTGACCGGCTGTTCCCATCACCATGTGCTTCATAGACCGGAAGCTAACAGACTCACCCGCTTTTCTCAACAACAAAGATGGCGTTCATTCTTACAGGTCGTTCCCGGAATAGGACAAATTGAAACTTTTGTTGATCAACGGGAAATCAGGGAGATCATGAAAATAAAAAACGCGGACAATTTATCTACTTTGAAGGTGAAAGAGAGAAGCGGCAGGGAAGAACCCATGCCGTAGGCAAAGGGGGAATCGAACATCAGAACCAAAAGGGAAGAAATCAGACCCGCAATCGATCCTGCAATGGCAAAGGCATTCCCACAGAAATTTGCCGCCGCATCATTCTTTCTGAAAATCAAAGAACCTGCGGCGCCGCAGGCAAACAGAAGCAGCGATGCGAAAAAACTGAATTGTGATAATACTGCATCTACGATCATGGTCTTTCAGAATCTCGTTTCGTCATATCGATTACTTCAAGAATTTAAACATTTCAAATCCCAAAAAACCGGGTGACTTTCGGCGTTTGTATCGGGGTGAGCGGTATAGCGATGTGGCTTTCGTTTGTCAAGGACAGACTTAATGTTAATATTATTAACACTTGGCATCATCTTAATTAGCTGATCTTTGTATGTTTTAATTGATTCTGAAAATTCTTAACGACAAGGTGTAAAATTTATTAACACTTTTGCCCGGCCGTCAAATTGAGGGGCTGGCTCGGCAATCTTTCGCTTATGGATATAAATATATGCTTTTATTCAATATTACATGGCACTGATTGAATGTTATCCGGACTTTTCTGCGTTGGCATAGTTATTGGAAAGGTAATAAGCTAAGAGGAAAATACAGGGTGGATGGGAGGTGAGAAGTCATTACAGGCATAATGAAGGAACGATTGCATGGCAGGATGAAATTAGGTTTCAAGGCGCTGGTGGGGCCGGGACTATCGATGATGTGAGCTTGCATTAGAGATGGGAGCGGTCAGAGGCTTCGGCAAGCGGCAGCTTTCAATTTTGCTGCCGCCATATACAGGAGGAACGGTGATGAGTACTACAATCTTGATCGTTATCGTCGTGTTGGGGTTGATCATGCCCCTGTTTTGGATCATCGGAGCCATGACATCTGTCGGTTATTTTTGTGTATGTACGGGAAAGGATATGATCGTCCGCTATCAAGAAAAGAAAGCAAGTGCGGATACAACCCGCAACGGGCGGACGGTCATCCCCAATCCTCAACTGGGATTCACCATGGCCGATGGTGGTGATTCTATTGAAAAAGAGAAAAAAGGGTCAGAAGAGAGGAGCTAAATACTTATGGGAATCGATCGCAGGACTTTTCTCAAGGGTCTGGGGGCAGGAATCGCGGGGATAGCCCCGGGAGGTTCTTTGTTGCCGGGAAGAGTTGAGGCAGCAGAAGCTCCCGGAAATAAAGAATTTATGGGGGTTATTGTCGATACCACCCGGTGCGTCGGATGTCGAAGCTGCGAGCTGGCGTGCGCCGAGGCGCACAACTTACCCATCCCGGACATCAGCGATACATCGGTATTTGAAAAAAACCGGCCGACATCAGAGACGCAATGGGAAGTGGTCAACCGCTATCAAACAGAAAAGGGGGAAATTTTTGCGAAGAGGCAATGCATGCACTGCAATCAGCCTGGCTGCGTTTCAGCATGTCCGGTGAATGCCATGGAAAAGAGGAAGGAAGGACCGGTTACCTGGGATACCAACTGCATGGGTTGCCGATACTGTATGATATCATGCCCCTTCGACGTCCCGAAGTTTGAACATAACAGCGCAACCCCCAAACTTCAGAAGTGCAATCTCTGCTGGGAGAGACTGAAGCAAGGAGAAAAACCCGCCTGTGTGGAAGCCTGTCCGGCAGAGGCGCTTACATTCGGCACCCGAAGAGAACTCATTGAAGAAGCAAATACACGAATCTATAAAAAACCCAACGAATATATCTCTCATATTTTCGGAGAGCATGAGGTAGGCGGCACAGGATACCTTTACCTCTCATCGGTTCCGTTTGAACAGATTGGCTTCCGAAGCGATTTAGGAACGACCGCTTATCCAGAGTACACGAAGGGATTTCTCTATAGCGTCCCGGTCGTCCTTCTTCTCTGGCCTGCATTTTTAAGCGGGGTAAGCGCGATTACCAAGCGGAAAGATAACGTAAGACGCAAAGAGGGAGGGAAGGTATGAACGGAATAACAACAACGGAAGAAATGCATAGTCTTAAGGATTTTCTTATCTTTATCCGGAGCGAGTTGAAGCCAAAGGGGAAAATTTTAACCCCCTTCAATCTGATTTCCGCTCCGATCATCCTGCTCGGCGGGGTTCTCATCCTGTACCGGTTTATCATGGGAATGGGCGCGGTTGTCCACAATGCCAGTGAATATCCGTGGGGAATATGGATCGGATTCATTGTCATGGTAGGGGTCGCTTTTGCAGGAGGCGCCTATGTTACCGCCTTCATCGTTTACGTGCTCCGGGGAGAAAAATACCACTCCATTGTCAGAATGGCGGTTCTCAATGGTTTTCTTGCATACGTTTTTTATGCCGGGGCCATCCTGCTCGACCTTGGTCGCTGGTGGAACATAGTCAATCCGCTCATCGGAAACCGATTCGGGGTAAATTCCGTGCTGTTTCTGGTCGCCTGGCATTTTCTGCTCTATATGATCGCCCAGCTTGTCGAGATATCTCCCGCATTTGCCGAATGGCTTGGGTTGAAGAGGGCCAGGAAGTTCCTTGCTTCTCTTACCCTGGGAGCGGTGATCATCGGGATTACCCTTTCCACGCTCCACCAGTCGGGCCTCGGGGCGCTGTTCCTGATGGCCAAATGGAAGATCCATCCCCTGTGGTATACGGAATTTATCCCGTTGCTCTTCTTTATCTCCAGCATCTTTGCTGGACTCGCGGTGGTGATATTCATTGGAACGGTAAGCTTCCGGGTCTTCGACAAGGATCGGATTGACGAGGAATACCGCAAGTCGTGGGATGATATCCTGATCGATCTGGGAAAGGCCTGCGCCATTACAATGTTTGTTTATTTCTTGCTGCAGGTTCTGATCTTGGTTCACGGCAAAAACTGGGCGCTCCTGAATACCCCGATGGGTTACTGGTATCTTACCGAACTCATGGGACTCCTATTGCTTCCCGCCTTTCTTTTTGGCTGGGGCGTCAAATCCGGAAATCCTGCTCCCATCCGAATCGCAGCGGTCCTGACCATGATCGGGGTCATTATCAACCGGATCGATTATTCCATCATTGCCTTCAAATGGTATCTGCCATTCAGCGAGAGATATATTCCCTCCTGGATGGAGGTGGTCATAACCCTGGCCATTGTGTTCACGATGGTGTGGGTATTTCGATGGATTGTCAACCGGGTCCCCATCCTGCGAAAGCCGCCCCAATGGGCAATTGAGCAGGAACAAGAAGAAGAAGAAGAAATTGAAGGGCGGGCCATGGCCCTTGCTCCTCAACTGGGACTTACGATGGCCGATGGCGGCAAAACCATCGATCTACATAAAAAGTAATTATTGGAATTTCTCGATAGGAAAGGGGGTTTTAAGATGGAGGGCTTCACGTACGTTGACATTTTCGCAACCAAGGGCATTGAATATCTGCTGGTCATCAGCGGTCTTCTATTTTTCACTTTCTTCTGGAGGTTTTTGAGCAGACCCGCCGTAGCGGTTTACCGGGAAGCCGAAAACGTTGCTTCAACCATCAGCGATTGGTTCCATCTCCCAGTGGAAGGCGTCTATTTTCACCAGGGACACAGTTGGGCAGCACCGGAGGACGGGGAGGTCGTAAGGGTTGGAATGGATGATTTTGCCCAGAAACTGGTAGGAAAGATCGATGCCATAAAATTTCCGAATGTCGGCTCCCAAGTAGCACAAGGAGAAAAGGCCTGGAGCCTGCTCGTGGGCTCAAAATCGATTGATATGCTCTCGCCAGTGGATGGTAAGATACTGGAAATAAATGAGAGACTGTTGAACTCACCGGAAAGTATTAATAAAGATCCTTATGGTCAGTCCTGGCTGATGAAGGTTCAGGCGCCAAAAATCTCGTCTAATCTGAAGAATTTATTGTCGGGCAGTCTTGCCAAAAAGTGGATGGAAGGGGTAAGGGAAAACCTGCTTGCCCGGATGAATTACAACCTGGGCGCCGTGTACCAGGATGGTGGTGTGCCGGTTGACGGGATAGCAAGAAATTTGGATCGGGAAAGATGGGATGAGATCGTAAGGGAATTTTTTCTGATTTCATAGAAGGTCAAGGCAGAGAGTAGGCTTCCATGAGCGAAAAAAGTAAAAATTATCCGCTGATACCCGAGGAAGAGCGAAAGTGTATCTGGATGACAACCGGATTCATAACGTACAAGTTGTGCGATAGAAACTATCGGTGTGAAATCTGTCCTTTTGAACAGGCCATCAAAAATGGGGAAAGTGGGGAAGGTGATTTCCAGGATCCGGAAGAAGATGGGACGGAGGGATCGCCCAACGGTGATCCCTCCGCCTGGATTAATGGTTCTATCTTCTATCACCCCGATCATTGCTGGGTAAAAGTAGAAAATCCTGAAAAAGTGAGGATCGGGATCGATGATCTCTTAACCCAGCTCATTACCCATGTTCAGGTCGTTATTCTGCCCCAGGTAGGGAGCTTCACCAGCGAGGGGGAGTACTGCGCCCATATTATTCAGGAAGATTATATCCTGCCCGTTATTTCACCGCTTTCCGGTTCAGTTCAAACGGTAAATCCTCGTCTGATCAAGGAGCCGGAACTGATAACCGCTGATCCGCGAGGGGATGGCTGGCTGATCACGATAAAACCGAACCATCTTGAAAGCGACCTCAAAAATCTTCTTTTTGGAAGAAAAGCGCTCTCATGGCATCGAAGGGAGGAAAAGGAGATCATCGCCCGAACCGACTTGATGCTGAAACATAACCCGGCAGCAGTGGGTCCCACCATGCAGGATGGGGGGGTCCGAATTGGTTGCCTGCAAGATAGGCTCAATATCGCCAATTCTAAGCAGAGGGCCAAAATTTTAGATTCCTCTATCGCCAGACCCAAAAAATTCAAGAGATCGTTATCGAAATCCACCGGATAAGTTTCTTTCCCCTGTGAAATATAACCTTTCCCAACTTAACGTTTTTTACCCCACCACGAAAACGGGAACCCCCTGTTGACGGGGTCACTCTTTTCGACCTTTATATTTTTTTGACACAAGGGACAGAGTTCGGCTGATTTTTGGTCGATATTTTCCGCATAGGTGGAAGAGTTCATTACACATTTAGTCTGTGAACAGTGGATCAGCCCAAAGGTATGTCCCAGTTCATGTACCGCCTCTTTTAACAGGCGATCGGTCGTTGCTTCTCTGTCTTCAGGCAAACCATAGAACCGATTATGAAGGCGGTGGGTAGAAACTGCCGCCCCGATCCCCTTAAGCTGGGCCTCACCGAAAACAAAAGTAAGAATGGGAATAAAAAGATCTACATCCAGAACGCCTAATATCTTTTCCGCATCCCCGGGGGGCTTCATGATTAATTGCCGGAGGATCAGGGAAGAGTTGTATTGAACCCGGTTCGGATCGAAGGCATCCCTTAAATTGATCTTAAACTCTTTTCTCTTGGTTCTCAGATGAAAAGTGTGAGAAACAAACCTCTCCAGCGTTTCAAGGTAAGAATGATCCTCTAATTCGATGGGCACAATGTAAATATAAGACATCACATATAATGTTGATTAAGGTCATCTCTTCAGATGATATTTTTCAATCTTGTTGTAAATGGTAAGCCGGCTGATCTTAAGGATTTCAGCCGCCTGAGCGATATTCCCATTTGTTTGATTCAATATTTTCCGAATTTGATCTTTTTCCACCTCTTCCAGGGATTCTCCACCGGAAGGAGTCGCTGGAGGCGGAAAGGGAAAAGAGATATCCCCTACTTGAATCTGGGGTCCTTGCGCTACGACCATCGCCCTTTCCACTACATTTCTGACCTCCCGAATATTTCCCGGCCAATCGTATCCGGTAAACATCTCCATCGCCTGCGGGGAAAAATCGGCCACGCTTTTATTCATGGATTGGGCATATTTGCTCAAAAAATACCTGGCAAGCAAAGGAATATCCGCTCTCCTTTCCCGGAGTGGAGGCAACTGAATGGAAAACACATTCAAGCGATAATAGAGATCTTCCCGGAAGCTTCCCTCCTTTATCGCTTTTTCCAGGTCTTTGTTGGTCGCCGAGATGACTCGAAAATCGACATCAATGGTCTTATCACCTCCCAGTCGGGTAAAACTTTTGGTTTCAATGACCCGCAGAAGATCCATCTGCATCTTTTCACTGATATTTCCGATCTCGTCCAAGAAGAGAGTCCCTTTATCGGCCATCTCCAGCTTGCCCCTTCTTCGGTACATGGCCCCGGTAAAGGCCCCTTTTTCATGGCCGAAGAGTTCGCTTTCCAGCAGACCTTCGGGGTAAGCGCCGCAATTAATGGTAATAATGGGGAAATACCTGCGTGAACTTCGGCTGTGGATTGCCCGGGCGATGAGCTCTTTTCCGGTTCCGCTTTCCCCCAGAATCATCACGGTAGAATCGGTTTTGGCGACGGTATTGACCATCTCCATCACCTTCTTTATGGGCGGACTTTCTCCCACCACCTCATCGGGAAGCAAAAGATCTTCAATCTGTTGGCGCAGTTGAATGTTTTCCGTAACAAGCCTTCGCTTCTCAATGGCATTCCGGATCAATCTGCTCAAATCATCGGGATCGATCGGTTTGGTAACGTAGTCAAAGGCCCCGTCCTTCAGCGCCTGGATGGCGGTATCCACAGCGGCATAAGCCGTAATGATAATGGTAACAATGTTCTTATCAATCTGCTTGATGCGCTTCTGGAGTTCGATTCCATCCATTCCCGGCATCTTGATGTCCAGCAGGATAATGTCCCATGGATTTTCTTGAAGCTTCTTCAAGGCGCTGACAGCGTCAGCGGCGGTATCGACCCGATAACCATCGTCCTTGAACCATTGATAAAGAGAATCCCTCACTGAGGCTTCATCGTCAACGATCAGTATTCCTATCTCTTCCGGTTTCACAGGTCATCTCCTTTGTGATTGCGAGCAATCATGCGTGTTTCATCGAATCAGGTTTGATAATATCAGCCTGCCTTTATTTTCCTTTTTAGAGGATACCCGGGGAAGGATAATGGTAAAAGTGGCGCCCTCGTTTACCTTGGATTTTACGTCAATGACGCCGGCATGTTGTTCCACAATGCCCTGAACCAGGGATAAACCTAACCCCGTGTTTTTCGCTTTCGTGGAGAATAAAGGTTCAAATATAGAGGGAAGGACATCGTCGGGAATTCCCTTGCCTTCATCCGTCACCATGATCCGAATCCGGTCTTTCTCTGTCCGGCAGTCGGTTTTAATCGTTATTTTCCCGCCACGGGAAGTAGCCTCGATGGAATTAACGATCAACGCAACCAAAACCTGCTGGATTCCACCGGCATCGCACTGAATCACGTCATTTTTCGGGTCCAGTTCCTTGACCAACGCCAGCTCCTTCATCTCAACACTATGGTCAATCACTTTAATGCTGTTATCAATAATGATATTGAGATGTTCCTCTTTAAAGTCCTCCGAGGTCTTTCTTGCAAATACCAGCAAACTCTTGACGATATTGCCACACCTTTTGGTTTCATCGCTGATGAAGGTTAGATTATGTTTGACCGATTCCAAAGTCTCGGCATCGATATTTTCCCGGCTCAGATATTTGGATGAGACCTTGGCATAGGAGAGAATCCCGGAAAGGGGGTTGTTGATTTCATGGGCCACCATGGCTGAAAGTTCTCCCATCGAGGCCATTCGTTCTGCCAGTATCAGTTGGGACTGGGTTTTCTCAAGTTCCCGGGTTTTCTCTTTCACCTGACCAGTCATTTTGTTGAACGAATGAGCCAGGTTCCCCAGCTCATCCCGGGAATGGATATCGACCTTATGGTCAAGGTTGAGATTGGCCACTTCCTTGGTGGCATCGTTAAGCTTTTTGATGGGTTTGTGGATCATTTCCCGGATGAAATACCCCTTCACCAAGGCCGTTATTAATATCAGAATAGCGGAGTAGAGGATCATCTTGTTTCTGGTCCCGATGATTTTCTGATCTCCCTCCTCCAAAGATAGTTTCACATCCAGGATGCCCAACAATTTCTCTTTGGAAGAGTGGGCATGACAGGAGGCATTAAAGCATTCCGGCCCATTCTCGATCGGGTTAATAAGACCCAAAACGCGGTATCCGCCAGGGGATGTCAATGTCCGGGTAAGGTCTTTGGTGGGAACAACTCCCTTTGCCGGCTCCTCCGCGTGACAGACATAACACTGCTCCGCTTTTTTATCCGCAAATTGGCCCAGTTCTTCCAGCCTGTCGGAAAAGGAGATTTCCCCTGCTTTGTTATAAATCCGGATCCCTTCAAATATCCCTTCCTTTCCGATGCTCAGAATCGTGTTGGTTAAATCATCCCGGTTATTTCCCAGCATGCTGTGATAGGTAGCCCGTTTGATAATGTTGCTGACCTGGATGGCATTGCTGACGGCATCTTCCCGAAAAAGGGAGGTCAGGAAATAGATGTTGACATAGATAACAATCCCGAAAGAAAGAATCAGTAAGAAAATCAGTAAAACAAAGAACTTTACCCCGATAGAATGGCCAACACGAACCACGATATTAAATATCTTTGGATAGCTCATAACCCATCAGAGTAAAGTACCGTTACCATGGCATTGCGTCTGCCGAAACCCTTGTTCGCTCGCCATGGGAAAATAAATCAGTTCCAACTTATTTACAAGGCATATTTCATTGAATCAGGTTTGATAAGTCAGCCTGCCTGGATTTTCCTTTTTAGGGGATACCCGGGGAAGGATAATGGTAAAAGTGGCGCCCTCGTTTACCTTGGATTTTACGTCAATAACGCCGGCGTGTTGTTCCACAATGCCGTAAACCATGGATAAACCTAACCCCGTGCTTTTCACTTTCGTGGAGAATAAAGGCTCAAATATGTAGGGAAGGACATCGTCGGGGATTCCCTTGCCTTCATCCGTCACCATGATCCGAATCCGGTCTTTCTCTGTCCGGCAGTCGGTTTTAATCGTTATTTTCCCGCCACGGGAAGTAGCCTCGATGGAATTAACGATCAACGCAACCAAAACCTGCTGGATTCCACCGGCATCGCACTGAATCACGTCATTTTTCGGGTCCAGTTCCTTGACCAACGCCAGCTCCTTCATCTCAACACTATGGTCAATCACTTTAATGCTGTTATCAATAATGATATTGAGATGTTCCTCTTTAAAGTCCTCCGAGGTCTTTCTTGCAAATACCAGCAAACTCTTGACGATATTGCCACACCTTTTGGTTTCATCGCTGATGAAGGTTAGATTATGTTTGACCGATTCCAAAGTCTCGGCATCGATATTTTCCCGGCTCAGATATTTGGATGAGACCTTGGCATAGGAGAGAATCCCGGAAAGGGGGTTGTTGATTTCATGGGCCACCATGGCTGAAAGTTCTCCCATCGAGGCCATTCGTTCTGCCGATATCAGTTGGGCCTGGGTTTTCTCAAGTTCCCGGGTTTTCTCCTTCACCCGGTCCTCCAACTGAGAAGACCAGTTCTGGACAGCTTCGTTTGCCTCTTTCAGTTGACCAGTCATTTTGTTGAACGAATGAGCCAAGTTCCCCAGCTCGTCCCGGGAATGGATATCGACCTTATGGTCAAGGTTGAGATTGGCCACTTCCTTGGTGGCATCGTTAAGCTTTCTGATGGGATTGTGGATCATTTTCCGGATGAACCCCCCCTTCACCAGAGCGCTTATCAATATCAGAATAGCGGAGTAGAGGATCATCTTGTTTCTGGTCCCGATAATTTTTTGATCTCCCTCCTTCAATGATATTTTAACATCCAGGATGCCCAACAATTTCTCTTTGGAAGAGTGGGCATGACAGGAGGCATTAAAGCATTCCGGCCCATTCTCGATCGGGTTGATCAGACCCAAAACGCGGTATCCGCCAGGGGATGTCAATGTCCGGGTAAGGTCTTTGGTGGGAACAACTCCCTTTGCCGGCTCCTCCGCGTGACAAACATAACACTGCTCCGCTTTTTTATCCGCAAACTGGCCCAGTTCTTCCAGTCTGTCGGAAAAGGAGATCCTTCCTGCTTTGTTATAAATCCGGATCCCTTCAAATATCCCTTCCTTTCCGATGCTCAGAATCGTGTTGGTTAAATCATCCCGGTTATTTCCCAGCATGCTGTGATAAGTAGCCCGTTTGATAATGTTGCTGACCTGGATCGCATTGCTGACGGCATCTTCCCGAAAAAGGGAGGTCAGGAAATAGATGTTGACATAGATAACAATCCCGAAAGAAAGAATCAGCAAGAAAATCAGTAAAACAAAGAACTTTACCCCGATAGAATGGCCAATACGAACCATGCGATTAAACATCATCGGATATCTCATAACTTGTGAGCTAAAGTAACGTTGCCGTGACATTACATCCGCTGAAACCCTTGTTCACTCGAAATGAAAAAACAAAAAATCAGTCTATTTTTTAATAGGATAAATCAGTTTCAAACTAATTACAAGAGATATTTGTTTGAAGAGATCATAAATCGTGATAGAAGACGAACCACTGCGCTGGTCGGGTCGTTTGAAGAGATCAAGAATAGCCCAACATCCGGCAATCATCGTTGTTATACGAGGAAAAACATCTGCGCAGATTCAGGATATTTAAGAAATGCACTGTAGGATTCATCCTGTTCGGGAGGCCTTGGCCGTCTGTCAGAAGCACGAAACAGGCTTTTGCAGGGAGTGTTGCGAATGTCTGAATATCGATCATTGTTGTGAATGCATGGACCCAAAGTTATACTGCAAATTCAGAAGCCAGTGTGTGATCTGGGAAATGTCTCGCGACCGGAGGAAGAAAGACGCGCGGGACGGGTAGGAAGAACGGTGTTTTTTGCCCTTCTCCACGGGGCGGGGAGGAAATCGGATATGAAGCTTGCGATTGCGGGAAAAGGCGGGGTAGGGAAAACATCGCTGACGGTCTGGATCGGCGATTATCTGGCCCGTCAGGGGGAAGAGGTCTGGCTCCTCGATGCGGATACGGCGCTTTCCCTGGGGCAGGCGCTCGGCCTTTCGGAAAACGACATTCCTTTGCCTCTGATCCAGGAAAAGGAACTGATTCGAGAACGGGTCGGGGAAGGATTCATCCATTTAAATCCCGCTGTTGAAGACCTGCCGGAACGACTTTCCAAAAGGGTGGGCAATCTCAAACTGCTGGTGATGGGTACCATTGCCGGCGCCGGAGGCGGTTGCGCCTGTTCGCCGAACGCCCTGGTCAAGGCATTGCTCGCCCACCTGATCATGGAAAATCGGCAATGGGTGATCGTGGATCTGGAGGCTGGCGTGGAACATCTGGGACGCGGCACCGTCCAGTCTGTGGATGGGCTCGTCGTCGTGAGCGAGCCCAGCATGAGAAGCCTGCAGACGGCCTCCCGCATCAGTGTGCTGGCCCGGGAAATGGGACTCCCCCGTCAGGCGTTGATCATCAATCGCGCCCCCGACGATTTCCGCTTGCCGGATATGGAAGGTCTCCCTCCGTTGACAGCAACCATTCCACTCCTGCCCTCCCTTGCGTCCCGGCAGCTTGCATCCTCTTCCGTGCTTGATCTTGCGGAGCGGGAACAGCTCGATCGGATTGCCGCCAAGATTATCTCCGCTTTAAAGTCTTGACGGCTTCGGAATCAAGGGATACGGCCTCTGTCTCTTTTCCGCAATATCGGGACGGCCTTTGCCGATATTTTTCTTGACAAAATCGGTAAAAAATTTATTATGCCTCCGCGTTGATGATCTCTCTTGTTCGATGCGGAGTATTATGCCGATTCTTGTCATCATCTTTCTGATCCTGAGTTCCCCCGTCTGGGCCGCCGTCCCATCGGACGACTGTCTCAATTGCCACGAAGATTTCAAAAAAAGGACCTTTCACAAAAGCATTGCCTGTACGGACTGCCACATCGGCATCAAAGAGATCCCTCACGAGGAGAAACTCGCACGTCCCGCATGCAATGCCTGCCACAAAAAGACCGTTGAGCGCTACGCGGCCGGCATCCACAAATCCAAGGGCCTTGCCTGCAATCAATGCCATCAGATCCATGGGGAAAAAAAGGGAACGGGGGCGGATTGCGCTTCCTGTCACCCCAACGTCGCCCACAAGGCGCTGCCTTCCAAGGCCAAACACCTTGCCACGCTGAATTGTGTCGCCTGCCACGGCAAACTGGATAAAAGCGGGATTACGGCGACGGTTACGCTGCCCAAGGGGGCGACCCTGGAGAGGAAGGTTGTTGACCGGGATGGCAACGGTTTTGCCGACCCGGCCGAGTGGCATGCCTTTGAGGCCCTGCTTGATCAGAAGTTTAAGGGCTATAAGCTGGAGAAGCAATACTGGGCCTATGGCGATCACCACGAGATCATGCCCAAGGCCGCAGACTGCGGCGAGTGTCATGAGAAAAGGACCCGCTTTGCCAGCGCGGTGGGAAGGATCACCGACGTGACGAGCTACAGCGTACAGGTCACGCCCTCGGTTTTCATCCCTGAATTCCCGTCCCTCCGCGAGTTCCCCAAGACCGTGCACGGACAGAAAGGGGTCCGGTGCACCGACTGCCACACTTCCCAGGAAAAGATCACCGACAAGGTCTGCGTTCGCTGCCACGAGCAGGCCTATCATACCTATGAAGAATCCATTCATGCCAAGAAGGGGGCCACCTCCTGCACCGATTGCCATAACCCTCACTTGATCAAGGCGTATAAGGAGTTCAACGCCAAGGAACGGATCGCGATCTGCTCCCGCTGCCACAAGGACTACATCACCCGGCACGAATGGCTGCCAAACACCACGCTCCATTTCGACTACCTCGAGTGTACGACCTGCCATAGCCCGGGCTCGGAAAAGAGCATGGTCTTCTTCTTTGCGGATAAAAAGGGTAATAAGAAAAACACTCTGCAATACGAAGCTCTCGAACGGGTCTTCGGCCAAGACGTACATCTCAAGTCGGTCATTAACGCCTACGCGGAGAACATGGTCAAGGGCGAAGAGATCGGCCGTTTCGTCGTTGACCTGAAGAAAAAGATGGGGAAAGGGATCTTCATCGATGCGGAAATAATCGTTACGAAGGTGCATCACGACTACTCGGTCACGAGGCTCAAGGAGAGGAACTGCGTCACCTGTCACTCGCCCCAGGCCCATTTCTACAATTCCATGTACCTTATTCTGCCTGAAAAGGACCGGCACATCTATGTCCCGGTCAAAGGCACGCTGCTCTCCGCCTACCCGATCGGAATGGCGTTGGATATCTACCTCCTCGGGGAAGAAAAAATCACGAAGGACGACATCTACGCCCTGCTCGACAAAGCGCCGGGGGGGGCAATCGCTTACGCCAAGAGCCTCGGTTTCAAGTTGATCGACCTTGTCGGGGTGATCCTGGTGATCCTGGTGATTCTCTCGCTCCTGGCGCACGCGCTGCTGCGGATACTGGTGAAACGATGAAAAAGGTTTTCCTCCATACGCTGACCATCCGAATATGGCACTGGATCAATGCGCTGATCGTCATCGCGCTGATGATTACCGGCATCCAGCTCCGGGCGCCAGGGATCGAAGGGATCGCCCGCAAGATGGCCGTCTGGATCCCCGAATACAGTATGGCCGTCCTGATCCATAAGTACATCGGTTATGCGATGGCCCTCTCCTTCCTCTTCTGGTTGCTCTATATCATTGCGAGCGGCAGCTTCCGGACCCATTACATCCTGCGACCGGCGGATCTCCCAACCTTGGTGAAGCAGGCACTCTACTACATCTTTGGCGTATTCCAGGGGAGTGAAAATCCTTTTACTCCCACTGCGGAAGGGAAGTTCAACCCTTTGCAGAAGATCGCCTACGGCTCGGTCATGCTCGTGATTACCCCATTGATTGTCGTCACGGGCATCCTCTTCAGCGACATCTTCCTCTTCCGCGGCGTGATCGACTGGCTGGGCGGAATCCGACTGCTCGATGCGCTGCATGTTTTGGCAAGCTACCTGTTTCTGTTAAATTTGATTGTCCATCTGTACATGTGTACGATGGGACACCACATCTTCGACCATGTCAAGGCCATGATCCTGGGCTTTGAAGAGATGCCGGACGAGTCCCCTTCGAACCATTGAGCCCTCTCTTTTACGCCCCCCAATCCCGCCTGCCGGCGAAATTGAAAATCGGCGCTATCGGTTTCTTGACCGGCATTCGGGCCCCGAACCACCATCGATTGTCTCAAACTTAATTGTAATTTTACGGCTAATGATTTATAAGCGCACGATATATCGAAGGGATGGAAGATGAGGGTGCTGGGGTTGGATTATGGCGATCGGAGGATCGGCGTTGCAATCTGCGACGAGCTGGGGATGACCGCCCAAGGGGTCGCCACCGTCGTCCGGAAGAACCGCGATGCGGATCTCGCGGCGATCGCCGGGTTCGTCGAGCGCTTCGGGGTCGAAAGGATCGTTATCGGTTATCCGCTCCGCCTCGACGGCAGCGAGGGAATCCAGTGCGATAAGGTCAACCGGTTCGCCCGGCGGCTGGAGGCCCGTTTGTCCATGCCCGTGATCCGCCGGGATGAAACCCTCTCCACCCAAGAGGCGGAAGAACTCCTCCGAGAAACCGGCGTGCGCCGGGAGAAGAAAAGGGCGGTCGTCGACCGGCTGGCCGCCTGCATTATCCTTCAAGGCTATCTCGATGCCCTGGCCGATGAAGGGGGAAACGGACGGACCGCCCCATGAACATGCCCGCATGGATTAAAAAGAGACTGGGAATAACATGGGATCCTCGGCGAAAGAGGGCGCTCCTGTTGCTTCTGGTCCTTTTCCTGACCGGAGCGGCTTTCTACCGTTACGCAACAACCCCTGTCCATTCCATCACCATCGCCCGGACGGTCGATATTCCGAAGGGATCCGGTTTCTTCCGGATTACGGAGATTCTCGACCATGCCGGCTTGGTACATAATCGTCCTTTCTTCTGGGTGCTGGCCCTGGGTAAAAAGGCAGCGAGACACATCCGGGCGGGTGAATATGAACTCAACGGCGCCATGTCGCCTTCGGCGATCCTCGATAAACTGGTCCGGGGGGAGATCAAGGTTTATCCGGTGACGCTGCCCGAGGACATCACCGTGACCGATGTGGCCCGGCGACTTTCCGCCTTTAAACTGGTCAATGAAAAGGAATTCATGACGTTGGCGACCGACCGCTCTTTTCTGGCCTCTCTCGACATCGAGGCCGACAGCATCGAGGGATACCTCTACCCCGACACCTACCGGTTCGACCGCTCCATGACGATCAAAGAAATCATCCGGATCCTTGTTGGGCAGTTCTGGAGGAAAGTGACGCCGGAGATGCGGAAGCGCGCACAGGAGATCGGCCTGACACTCCCCCAGTGGGTGACCCTTGCCTCGATCATCGGCAAGGAATCTGGAAACAGCGCCGAAAAACCGCTGATCTCCGCCGTCTTTCACAACCGTCTGGAAAGGGGAATGAAACTGCAGAGCGACCCGACGGCCATCTACAACTTACAACAGGAAGGCGGTCACGTGAAAACCGTCCTGCTGAGACACCTGAAATCGGACACGCCCCACAACACCTATCGGATCAGCGGGCTGCCGCCGAGTCCCATCGCCAACCCCGGCATCGATTCCCTTCGGGCAGCCCTCTACCCCGCCAAAGTCGATTACCTCTACTTTGTGGCCAAGAACGACGGGTCACACCGGTTTTCCAACAACCTCGCCAGCCACAACCAGGCCGTTTTAAAATACCAGATTAACAGGCAAAAAAAGTAAAAATATTTCTTGACAAAGGCAAAATCCTCCTCTATCTTAAGCCAAAAGTGGGGCAAAGTGGATTATTGTGGAGGAAAAGCCTTCAATGTCCGTCTTCAGGGGGCAGTATTACCACACCATCGACGACAAAGGGAGAGTCATTTTCCCTTCGCGACTCCGTGAGGTATTCGCCGAGAAATACGACAACCGTCTCGTTATTACGAACTGGGACGGCTATCTGATGATTTTTCCTTACGATGAGTGGCGCATCATCGAGGAAAAGGTCTCTCACCAATCCCTGCTGCGGAAAGAGGTCCGCGCGTTTCAGCGGTTTTTCATGTCCGGGGCGGTTGATTGCACCCTGGATGGCCAGGGAAGGATCCTCATCCCCCCAAATCTCCGAGAATTTGCGAAGTTGGAAAAGGAGATTGTCCTCGCCGGCATGATCAAGGTGATCGAGATCTGGGGCAAGGAGAGGTTCGAAGCCGAGATGAAAAAAAGTGGGGACAACCTGGACGGCTTCAGCGACTATATGGCGGATCTCGGGATATAGAAGACCCCCAAACGGGCGGCTCCCGAATTCGTTGCGAAAGCGCCACGAGATGGACGTCTTCCACAAACCGGTTTTGGTTGCAGAGGTTATGGCATCCCTTCAATGCCGAACCGGGGCCGTCTATCTGGATGGCACGGTGGGGGGCGGGGGACACGCCTTTGAAATCTTGCAAAAGTCGGCGCCGAACGGCCGACTGATCGGCATCGACACCGATGCGGAGGCGCTCCGGGAAGCGAAGAGGCGTCTGGCGCCTTTCGGCGACCGGGCGCTCCTGTTGAAGGGAAATTTCGCCGCGATGGAAACCATTCTGGCCGGGATGAACATCGGGAAGGTGGAGGGAATCCTCCTCGATCTGGGGGTTTCCTTCCATCAATTAGACACGGCGGAACGGGGCTTCAGCTTCGCGCTGAATGCCCCTCTGGACATGCGGATGGACCAGGAGGACCATGGTCCCTGCGCGTACGATCTCATCCACACCCTGTCCCGGGACGAATTGGAAAAAATCATCCGGAATTACGGGGAGGAGAGAATGGCGGGAAGAATCGCCCGGGCCATTGCGGAGAGGCGGGCTCATTCTCCCATCCGAACGACGGCCGATCTCGCCGGAATTGTGGCCGGGGCATTGCCCAGGGCCCGGGGACCCGCACGGATCCACCCGGCCACCCGGACCTTCCAGGCCCTCCGAATCGCCGTCAACGACGAACTCGCCAGCCTGCGGCAGGCTTTGGCGGACGGAATGGGGCGTCTCCATGATGGCGGGCGCTTCTGTGTGATCTCTTTCCATTCGCTGGAAGACCGAATCGTGAAGAACGCCTTCCACGCGGAAGAGAAAGGTTGCATCTGCCCTTCCGATCTTCCCCTCTGCGCCTGCGGTCGGAAACCGACAATGAAGGTCCTGACACGGAAACCGGTGGTTCCCGGCGAGGCAGAGGTTCACGACAACCCGCGGGCCAGAAGCGCAAAGCTGAGAGTCGCAGAGAGGATCGGATCATGCAGGCCGTAGAGGTTCTCAAACAGACGGTTCGCCCGCAGGAGGATGCGTCCGGCCGCATCGGATATTCGACCTGGATCTTCATCGCCTCCGTGCTGATGGCGGTCGCCCTCCTCTATGTATGGAGCCATATCCACATGACGGAGTTGGAGTACCAGATCGCCCGGGAACTGAGCAGCCGGGAACAGATCACGGAAGAGCAGACGAAGCTGAAGGTCGAACTCGCCACGCTGAAATCACCCCAACGGATCGAAACCATCGCCCGGGAAAGACTGCAGATGACGTATCCGGAAAGGGAACAGGTGATCATGCTGAAATGACAGGCGAATCCAGAAAGTGGATGAAATTCCGAATTGCGACGTTGCTGGCTATCTTCCTGGTGCTTTTCATCGCCCTCGCCTCGCGCGCCTTTCAACTGCAGATCCTGTCCGGCAAGGCGCTGAAGGCCCTTGCCCAAAAGCAGCATACGCAGATCCTTCTGCTGCAGCCGGAAAGGGGGATCATCTTCGACCGGAACGGCGAAAAGATGGCCGCCACCATCATGGCCGATTCCGTCTTCACCGATCCGTCCAAGATCGACAACCCCGGCGAGGTGGCCGGGCGGCTCGCCGCCATTCTCCAGGCCGACAGGGCGGTCCTTCAGAAGAAACTGTCCGGCGCGAAGAATTTCCGCTGGCTCGCCCGGGGAATCACCCCCGAACAGGCCAGTCTCGTGCAGGGGATGGGCGTCGACGGAATCTTCAGCATCAAGGAACCCAAACGTTACTATCCCAGCGGCGAACTGGCCGGCCATCTGATCGGCTTTGTCGGCAGCGACTCCACCGGTCTTGAAGGGCTTGAGCTGCGCTATGACCGCTACCTGAAGGGCGCCCCCGAAAAGCTGATCTGGACGAGGGACGCCAAGGGGAAGCGGCTCTATCCCCGCGTGGAGAGACCTGAAACCGCCCAGAAGGAGAATTACAATCTCGTTCTGACCATCGATAACCGCATTCAGCACTTGGTGGAATCCCATCTGAAAGCCGCCGTAAAGGACAAAGGCGCCAAGGGGGGATTCGCCATCGTCATGGATCCCCGGACGGGAGAAATCCTGGCCCTGGCCAACGAGTTGGGATTCGACCCCAACCATTTCTCCGCGGTCAACCCCGCCACCGGGAAAAACAAGGCGATCACCGATAGTTTTGATCCCGGGTCCACCTTCAAGCCGTTTCTGGTGGCAGCCGCCCTTGAAGAGGGGGCCGTCAAGGAAACGGATGTGCTCAACTGCGAAAACGGCCGTTATGCGATCGCCGACCGGGTGTTCCACGAGGCGAACCACAAGCGTCATGGCGCGCTCAGCGTACACGACATCCTCAAATATTCAAGCAACATCGGCGCGGTCAAGATCTCCGAGAAACTCGGCAAGGAGAAATTCTACCAATACATCCGCAAGTTCGGGTTCGGCGCCAAAACCGGAATTGATCTTCCGGGCGAGGTAAGCGGGCTCCTCCGGCCGGTGGAGAAATGGACCCGCGTGGACGCGGCAACCGTCGCCTTTGGCCAGGGGATCTCCGTCACGGCCATCCAACTCATCACCGCCCTCTCCAGCGTCGCCAACCAGGGGGTCCTGATGAAGCCTTTCATCGTCCGCGGGCTCATGGACCGGAAGGGAAACCTCGTTCAGACCTATCATGCCAGCCCGGTCCGCCGGGTCATCTCCCCCGAGACGGCAAAGCGTCTCACCGCCATCCTGACCGACGTGGTCGGCATGGAAGACGGAACCGGCAAGCGTGCCCGCATCGTAAACGTCGCCGTCGCCGGGAAGACGGGCACGTCGCAGAAATTCGATTTTGCCCGGCGCGCCTACTCCTCGGAGAGGGTCAGGACCTCCTTCATGGGGTTCTTTCCGTCGGAGGACCCGCAGATTGCGATCCTGGTCGTTCTCGACGAACCGCAACGGGACCGGTGGGGCGGCGTGGCCGCGGCCCCGGTCTTCAAGAATATCGGGGAACAGCTTCTGACCCGCTTCAAAACGAACATCCGGGAGAACCCCCTTGGGGACACCTTGCCGCAAGGTGTCCCCAAGGAAAAGCCGGTCATCGACGACCTGAAGGTCCGGCTTGCATCCGTCCCGGCGCCGCCTACAGACCGGTCGGAGACGGAGACCGACGAGACCGCCGTGCCGAACTTCCGGGGAATGACGATCCGCGAGGTCGTCAGGAAATCGAAAGAAAAAGGGATCGAGGTACGTGTCATCGGAAGCGGTTGGGCGATCGCTCAGCAGCCGGCAGCCGGGATGCCCGCGCCGGAGGACCGCCTCTGCACCGTTACCTTCGGGATGGGTTCTTAAAGGTGTCCGATGCGACTTCCGCAGTTGATGAAGGGAATCGAAACCATCGGGATCACGGGAGATCCGGACGGGGAAGTGCGCTCCGTCCGTTACGACTCACGCCGGTGTGAAAAGAACAGTCTCTTTGTCGCGATCGCCGGCCTCAAGACGGACGGCCATCAATTCATCGGCGACGCCCTGGCCCACGGCGCCCGTTTTATCATCCATGAGCGGGACTTCACCCCGCCCGCCGACGTTACGGCCATCCGTGTCCGCAACAGCCGTCAGGTTCTCGGCCGCCTGGGAAGGAATTTCTTCGGCCACCCCTCCGCTTCTCTCTGTCTGATTGCGGTGGTGGGAACGAACGGAAAGACCACCATCACCTACCTTCTGGAGGCGATCCTCCGGGCCGCGGGCCATTTGGTTGGCATCCTGGGAACGGTCAACTACCGATACGGCGACAAGAGTTTCCCCGCGCCAAACACCACACCCGAATCCTTCGAGATGCAGCGGATTCTCCGGGAGATGACCGATCACGGGGTCACCCACTGCGTGGCCGAGGTTTCCTCCCACGCGATCGACCTTGGCAGGGTCGATGAGTGCGCGTTCGACCTGGGGATCTTCACCAATCTCACACAGGACCACCTCGATTACCACCGAACCATGGAAAACTACTTCCAGGCCAAAAAGCGCTTTTTTTCCGAGATTCTCCCCGGCGGTGGGAAAAACCGCCCCCGGCGGATGATCGTCAACGGCGACGATCCCTTTGGGCAGCGGATCATCCGGGAAGTCGGAGGCGGCTGCATCACGTACGGTCTCGACAACCCCTGCGATGTCCATCCAAAACCCTTTCATCTCTCCCTCGGGGGGATCGACGCGAAGCTGAACTTCGGGGACGAAGCGCTCAATATCACATCCCCCCTGATGGGAAGATTCAATCTCTACAACATCCTTGCCGCGGCGGCGGCGGCCCGCGCCATCGGGATCCCCGGACGGGCCATCCGGAGCGGGATCGCCGGTCTGACCCAAGTCCCGGGACGGCTTGAAAAAGTGAGCGCGGCGGGGCAGCCCACCGTTTTTGTCGATTACGCCCACACGGAGGACGCCCTGAAGCGGGTCCTCCAGAATCTGACCCTCTTCCGGACGGAAAGAATCATCACCGTTTTCGGGTGCGGCGGGGATCGGGACCGCGGGAAGAGACCGCTCATGGGCCAGGCCGCTGCGACTTACAGCGATCTGACCATCGTAACCTCGGATAACCCGCGGACGGAAGATCCCATCGAGATCATCCGGGAGATCGAAACGGGCATCCGGGCGCCGAAATTCACCGATATCCAGGAATCCCGACGAATTCCGGCGCCAAGAGGCTACCTTGTCCTCCCCGACCGGAGAGCGGCCATCGCCGCAGCCATCGGTCTCGCCGGGCCTGCGGACATCGTCCTCATCGCCGGAAAGGGCCACGAGGATTACCAGATCGTCGGCAGCCGGAAGTTTCCCTTCGACGATCGGTCGATCGCACGGGAGGAACTGAGGCTTTGGCAAACCGGGAGGGAAGGATCATGACGGACGCGGCGCCAATCCTTTCCGCCGGGGAGATTCTGAAGGCCACGGGGGGCGCCCCGCTTCGGGGCGGGCGCGGCTGGTCCTGCAGAGGGATCTCCACGGACACGCGAACCTTGGCCGCAGGGGACCTTTTCATTGCCCTTGCCGGGGAAAATTTCGACGGCCACGATTGTCTGGCCAAGGCCGCCAAACGCGGCGCCGCCGGGCTCCTGATCCGTGCGGATGCGGCGAAGAAACTTGCCATCACGCCGGGAGAGCTCCCGGTGATCGTCGTTTCGGACACGCTGACGGCGCTGGGGGCCATCGCCCGCGACTGGCGGTTGCGATTCCCGATCCCGGTGGTTGCGATCACCGGAAGCTCCGGGAAGACCACGACGAAGGAGATGATCGCGACGATCGCCTCCCGCACGCGGAACACCCTGAAGACGGAAGGCAACCTGAACAACCAAATCGGCCTGCCGCTGACCCTGCTCCGACTGCGGAAGAGTCACGAACTCGCCATCGTCGAAATGGGGACGAACAGCCCGGGAGAGATCGCGCTGCTTGCGGCCATCGCCGTACCGGACGTTGGTCTGATCACAAACATCGGTCCCGCCCACATCGAGGGATTGGGTTCCCTTGAGGCGATCCGGGAGGAGAAGGGATCTCTTTTTGAGTTCATGGCCGGACAGGGCTGGGCGATCCTCAACTACGACGATCCGGAGATCGGCCTCCTTGCGGGGCGCCGGCAGGGGAAACGGGTGACCTTCGGCCTCGGCCCGGGCGCCACAATCACCGCCCGGAGGATCGAAACGGCCGGACCGGAGGGGGTGCGTTTCGACCTCGTCATCGACGGAATCGGCGCCCCGGTTTTCCTGGCCGCCGCCGGGGAACATAACGTCAGAAACGCCTTGGCCGCCGCCGCCGCCGCGTGGGCGCTCGGCTTCCACTTTAGCGAGATCGCGGCGGGACTTGCCGCTTTTTGTCCGGTCCCGGGGAGGACCGAGATCCGGCAACTCGGAAACGGCGCCTACCTGATCATCGATACCTACAACGCCAATCCCGCCTCGGTGCGGGAGGCGCTCTTGACCCTGCAGGGGCTTCGGGGAAACGGAAAAGCCTTCGTGATCCTGGGCGATATGCTGGAGTTGGGAGAACGGTCGGCGGAATGGCATGGGAAAATCGGAGCGCTCCTTGCGGATACAGACATTCAGGATCTGTTTCTCAAAGGATCGCTGACGAAAGCCCTGGCGGCCGGGGCGATCCGCATGGGGTTTCCGGCGGAGCGGATTGCGTTTTTCGACGACCCGCAACCGGTTGTCTCTTCCCTCCGCTCCCGGCTGAAAAAGGGCGACTGGGTTCTGATCAAGGGATCCCGAAAGATGAAGATGGAAGCGGTAGCGGAAAAGTTGATTGCGGAATTTGACCGGAAACCGCAAACGGTGTAGGGTGCGCCGCTTGAAAAAACAACGGATGCATCAGGAAGGCTTCAAGAAATGATTTTTCATCTTTTATATCCGCTACATGTCACATACTCATTTTTTAATGTCTTCCGGTACATCACCTTCCGGACGATCTATGCGGCGATCACCGCCCTCGTGATCTGTTTTGTTGTCGGTCCCTGGCTCATCCGCAAGCTGCAGGAACTCCAGATCGGCCAGACGATCCGCGAGGATGGACCGAACTCGCATCTTGCGAAAAAAGGGACGCCGACCATGGGCGGCATCCTGATCATCTTTGCCGTCGCCATCTCCACGCTCCTCTGGGCAAACCTGACCGTCGGCTATATCTGGCTCGTGATCATGGTCATGGTCGGATTCGGTCTCATCGGTTTCCTCGACGACTACCGGAAGATCACCCGGCAGGACAGCCGGGGCTTGCCGGGAAAGGTCCGGCTGGCCGCGGAGATCGTGATCGCACTGTTCGTCAGCATCATCCTTTATATCAAACCGGGGTTCAACCCGAACGTAACCATCCCTTTTTTCAAGACGGTCCTGCCAAACCTGGGATGGGGCTACATCGTGCTTACGACCTTCATCATCGTGGGCGCCGCAAACGCGGTCAATCTGACCGACGGCCTGGACGGTCTCGCCATCGGCCCGGCGATCACCTGCTTCATGACCTACCTCCTGTTCGCCTATTTTGCCGGCAACGTCAAGATCGCGGCGTATCTGCAGATCCCCTACGTGGCGGGAACCGGTGAGCTGGCGATCTTCTGCGGCGCGGTCGTCGGCGCCGGGATCGGCTTCCTCTGGTACAACGCCTATCCCGCGGAGGTCTTCATGGGGGACGTCGGCTCCCTCTCGCTGGGCGGCGCCCTGGGCGCCCTCGCCATCCTGACGAAGCAGGAGATCCTCTTGGCCATCGTCGGCGGGATTTTCGTCTTGGAGACCTTCTCGGTCATCTTTCAGGTTGGCTGGTTCAAACTCTCCGGCGGACGGAGGATCTTCCGGATGGCCCCGATCCACCACCATTTCGAGCTCAGGGGGTGGCCCGAGCCCAAGGTGATCGTCCGCTTCTGGATTATCTCCGTGCTGCTGGCGCTCGTAGCCATCAGCACGTTGAAATTGAGGTAAAGGGAACGCGATGGATCTGAAAGCAAAAAAAGTGGCGGTCATTGGCGTCGGGAAAACGGGGCTCGCAACGGCCCGTTTCCTTGCGGGCCGGGAAGCCCGGATCGCGGTGACCGACTTAAAGCCCCGATCTGCCTGGGGAGAAGCCTCGGCCGCGCTGGAGAGTCTGCACGCGGCGCTGACCGTCGCCCCCTACGGACCGGAGATCCTGACCGATGCCGATCTCGTCGTCCCCTCGCCGGGGGTTTATCCGGACAATCCGATCCTGGCCGAGGCGGTCCGGCGGGGGATCCCCGTGCTGAGCGAGATTGAACTCGCCTGGCGATTTCTCAAGACCCCGCTTGTCGCCATCACCGGCACGAACGGCAAGACGACGGTCACCTCTCTGATCGGCGAGATCCTCCGCGGGGCGGGGAAAAAGGTTTTTGTCGGCGGGAACATCGGCGCCCCGCTGATCGGCTACGTTGACGGGCCGCAGGGCGCGGACTGGGCGGTGGTGGAGGTAAGCAGTTTCCAGCTCCAGTGGGCGCAGACGTTTCATCCCCGGATCGCCGTGCTTTTGAACGTCACCACCGACCATATCGACTACCACGGGAGCTTCCATGCGTACCGGAAGATCAAGGAGGGGATCTTTGCCCGCCAGAACGCCTCAGACCTCGCAATCCTGAATGCGGACGAAGAAACCACGGCATCGTTGCGCGAGCGTCTGACCGCCCGGACGGAGCTCTTCAGCTCCTCCGACGCCGTTGACCACGGGATGTTCCTCTCTGGAGAGACCCTCGTTCACCTCCTCCCCGCGGGGGAGAAAGAGGAATATCCGCTGGCCATGATTCATCTTCCCGGACGACACAACTGCGAAAACGTGATGGCGGCGATCCTCGCGGCCCGGGCTTGCGGCTGCCCCCCCCGGGTGATCATCCGGGGGGTTGGCGGCTTCCGGGGGATCGCCCACCGGATCGAATACGCCGGGGAGAAAAACGGCGTCCTCTTCTACGACGATTCCAAGGGGACCAACGTCGGCGCCGTCATGCGGGCGCTTTTGAGCTTCTCTCAACCGGTCGTCCTCCTGCTCGGGGGGAGGGACAAGGAGGGGGATTTTCAGACCCTGGCCCCACTGATCCGCCGGGGGGTGAAGGAGATGGTTCTCTTCGGCGAGGCGAGGGAGAAGATCAACGGCCTGGTCGGCGGCGTGGTCAAGACAACCCTCGCACCGACGATGAAAGAGGCGATGGAAAAGGCCTACAGCTCCGCATCGGCCGGCGACGTCGTCCTCCTCTCGCCGGGGTGCGCCAGCTTCGACGAATTCAAGGACTACAAGGAGCGGGGCGACCGTTTCCAGGAATGGGTCAGGCAGCCAAAGGGATGAAAAGGCGAGCCGAAAACGAAAAGAAACCGGATCTGATCCTGCTTTTGGTCACGCTGCTCCTCGTGACCGTCGGGACGGTGATGATTTACAGCTCCAGCTCCATCCTCGCGATGGAACGGTTCCGCGACGGTCAGTTCTTTCTCAAAAAGCAGCTTTTCTTCCTCTGTCTCGGCCTGGGAGTGATGGCGCTCGCAACCCGCGTTTCCTATTACAAGCTTCGGAAACTGGCCTGGCCCGGCATCATCCTGTCGGCCTTTTTCCTGCTTTTGATCTGGGTTCCCCATCTGGGGATCCGTGCCGGCGGCGCCGTGCGCTGGCTCAACCTCGGGCTCTTCTCCTTTCAGGTCTCCGAAATGGTCAAGGTCGCGCTGATCCTCTTCCTCGCCCATTTTCTGACGGAGAAGGTCAACCATATCCGCGAATTCCGCGAGGGGATGCTGATCCCCCTCGGCATCACGGGAACCCTGGTCGGCCTGATCCTGCTCCAGCCGGATTTCGGCACGACGTTCATCCTCGCGCTCATCACCTTTCTGATGATCTTTCTGGCCGGCGGCCGGATCGTCCACATAGCGGGCCTGGCCGCGCTCTCTCTCCCCGTCGCCCTCTGGCTCCTCCTCCACAAGAGCTACCGCCTGGCCCGCCTGACGGCGTTTCTCGACCCCTGGAAGGACCCCCGCCATTCGGGGTTTCAGATCATCCAGTCGCTGATCTCCTTCGGATCCGGCGGCGCTTTCGGCGTGGGGATCGGGGACGGAATGCAGAAACTCTTCTATCTCCCGGAACCCCATACGGATTTTATCCTCTCGGTGATTGCCGAGGAGAGCGGCTTCATCGGCGTTGGGCTGATTCTGCTGCTCTACATCATCCTGATCGTCCGCGGTTTCCGGATTTCGCTGAAGGCCCCGGATCGGTTCGGAAACCTGCTGGCCGCGGGGCTCACGATGATGCTTGCGCTGGAGGCATTCATCAACATCGCGGGCGTGATGGGGCTCATCCCGCTGAAGGGGCTCGCCCTCCCGTTTCTCAGTTACGGGGGCACCTCCTTGATGATGTCCCTTGCGGGGGTGGGGATATTGTTGAATATATCCTCTTATGAGTCATGACGACGCCGTTTTGGATTTTTTAAAAATATGGATGAGAGAAGAGTCGAAAAACAGAATCCCGGCGATCCGCTAACGGCGGCGCCCGCACCCCGACGGAAGGGGGCCGGGGCGGAGGAAAAGCCCTGCGGCCCATCTTCGGATCGCCGCGGCGTCGGGATGATCATCGCCGGCGGCGGGACGGGCGGCCACCTCTTCCCGGGTATCGCGATCGCCGAGGAGTTCCTGCGGAGAGATCCGGCCAACCGCGTCCTGTTCATCGGCACAAAACGGGGGCTGGAGCAGAAGATCCTGGGCGGACTCGGTTTCCCCCTCCGGACGCTCAAGGTGGAAGGCCTGAAGGGGCGGGGTCCGGTTCGGATTCTAAGCTCCCTCCTCAAAATCCCGGGCAGCCTGATCGCCTCCTTCCAAATCCTCCGCGCGTTTCAACCCGCCGTCGTCGTCGGCGTGGGCGGGTACGCCTCGGGACCGGCGGTCCTCGCCGCCCGGCTGTTGGGTTTGAAAACGGCGATTGCCGAGCAGAACGCCTTTCCGGGCCTGACCAACCGGATCCTCGGTCACTTCGTCCACCGGATCTTCGTGAGTTTCCAGGTGTCGTCGCGCTGGTTTCCTGCCGATCGAACCCAGGTCACCGGGAACCCAATCCGTTCGGCCTTCCTCGCGGATCAAATGAAGACCGGAGAACGCGATCCGCGTTTCACCCTGCTGATCTTCGGCGGAAGCCAGGGGTCGCACGCGATCAACCGGATCGCCATGGACGCCCTCGACAGCCTCGGTGAGCTGAAGGAGCGGCTCCGCTTTGTCCATCAGGCGGGGGAGAAGGATCGGGAGACGGTCGAAGATGGCTACCGGAAACGGGGCTTCGCGGCAGAGGTGACCCCGTTCATCGTGGACATGGCCGCGGCTTACCGGACGGCGGACCTGCTGCTGTGCCGGGCCGGCGCGACCTCCATCGCGGAGATCACCGCCGGCGGGAAGGCGGCCATTCTGATCCCCTTCCCCTTCGCCGTGAACGACCATCAGACAAAGAATGCCGAGATCCTCGTCCGTGCCGGCGCGGCGGAGATGATCCCGGAGAAGGAACTGAACGGCCGGCGACTGGCGGCGGCGATCGCAAGGCTCTGCCGCCATCCGGAGGAGATCCAAAAAATGGAAAAGGCTTCCGCCTCCCTGGGCAACATCCACGCGGCGGCGACCATCGTCGGCGCCTGTCTGGGGCTCATCGAAGACCGGCAGCCCGCGGAATGCCGCGGAGGTGCAAAATGAAAGCGGGTTTCGCCCCCTTTTCCACAGTTTCCGGGAACAGATTTCAAATCTGTCCCCTTGCGAGGGTGTCATGAAAGAGACATTGAAAACCGGCAGCATGGACCGGAAGGTCCGGCGCATCCACTTCGTCGGCATCGGCGGCATCGGCATGAGCGGGATCGCCGAAGTTCTCCTCAACTTAGGATATGAGATCAGCGGTTCGGACCTCGCCTCCTCCGACACCACCCAGCGCCTGGATGATCTGGGCGCCGCGATTCACCGGGGCCACGCGGCCGGCCATATCGGCAACGCGGATGTGGTTGTCGCCTCGACGGCCGTCCGACCGGACAATCCGGAGGTGATCGCGGCCCATGAGCGGAACATCCCGGTCATCCCGCGCGCCGAGATGCTCGCGGAACTGTTGAAGATGAAGTTCTCCATCGCCGTCTCGGGCAGCCACGGGAAGACCTCGACGACCTCGATGGCGGCGACGATCCTCGCCCACGGCGGCCTGGACCCAACGATGGTGATCGGCGGCAAACTCGCCAGCATCGGGAGCAACGCCCGCCTGGGGGACGGCGAGGTGATCGTGGCGGAGGCGGACGAAAGCGACGGCTCCTTCCTCAAGCTCAGTCCCTGCATCGCCGTGATCACGAACATCGACCGCGAGCATCTCGATTACTACCGGGACCTGGAGGAGATCCGGGAGGCGTTCCTGCAATTCGCCAACATCGTTCCGTTCTACGGGGCGACCATCCTCTGTCTCGACGACCCCAACGTGCGGGAGATCCTCCCCCGAATCAAGCGCCGGGCCATCACCTACGGGCTGTCGCCCGAGGCGGACTACCGGGCGGAGGAGATCTCCTACGCGGGGGCGTCCTCCCGTTTCTCCCTCTACTGCCGGAACGTTCTCCTGGGAACGGCAAAGCTGAACGTCCCCGGTCTCTTCAATGTCTATAACGCGCTGGCGGCGGTCGCGGTCGCGCGGGAGATGGATCTGACCTTTCCCGTCATCCGGGAGGGGTTGCAGCGCTTCGCCGGCGTTCATCGCCGTCTGGAGGTCCGGGGAGAGGCGCGGGGCGTCACCGTGGTGGACGACTACGGCCACCATCCGACGGAGATCCGCGCGACCTTAGCCGCGGCAAGGCAGGTCTGGACCGGGCGGATCATCGTCGTCTTCCAGCCCCACCGCTATACCCGGACGAAGGCCCTCTTCAACGAGTTTCTGACGGCCTTCCGGGACGCCGACCTCCTGCTCATCACCGACATCTATGCGGCAAGCGAAGAGCCGATCCCGGGGGTGACCGCAGAAACGCTCTGCGAGGCGATCCGTCGCGCGGGTCATCCGGACGCCGTTCATTTTTCGAGTTTTGACGCCATTGTGGACCATCTCCTGCGGATCGCGCAGCCCACCGACGTCATCCTAACACAGGGAGCGGGGAGCGTCTGGAAGGTGGGCGAGGCGTTTCTGAAAGCGGATCGCGGAGGGGAAAAGGGATGATCGGGAATGAGACCTTCCGCGGGGAGCTCCGGCAGCTTTTGTCCGGGGAGATCCTCTTCGACGAACCGGCCGAACGTCACACCGCGATCGGCGTCGGCGGGGGAATCGACGCCCTGCTCTTTCCGGAAGATGAGGGGGAGCTCACGAATGTCATCGGTTATCTCCGGAGACGGCGGTTCCCCTTTCTCCCGGTGGGCAACTGGACCAACCTGATTGTCCGGGACGGCGGTTTCCGGGGCGCCCTGGTTTCGCTGGCGCGCCTGCGAGACCTATGCCTCCGGGATGAAGGAAAGGGCAACGTTCTTCTGGTCGCGGGGGCCGGCTGCCCGCTCGCCGAACTGGTAAACCTTGCGATGCGCGAAGCGCTCACGGGAATGGAGTTCTGCGCCGGCATCCCCGGCAGCGTGGGCGGCGCCATCCGGATGAACGCCGGGGCCTACGGAGGGGAGATCAAGGATATCGTTGAATCGGTCCATCTTCTCGACGCTTCGGGAGCCATCCGCGCCGCCCAGCGGGATGAACTCCCATTTGCATACAGAACCCTTGACTTGCCGGCGGAAACGATTATCATCCGCGCAGCGATCCGCCTGCGGCGGGGAGAGACGGAGAAAATCGCCGGACGCGTCCGGGAAATCATGAGGATGAGAAAGGAAAAACACCCTCTCGAATTCCCGAGTGCCGGTTCCGTCTTCAAGAACCCGCGGGATTGTCCGGCAGGCAGGCTCATCGAAGAGGCGGGGCTGAAGGGGGTCCGGATCGGTGACGCCCAGGTCTCCGAAAAACATGCGAATTTCATCGTCAACCGGGGGCATGCGACCGCGGCGGACATCCTCCGCCTCGTGGCCCTGATTCAGCAGCGTGTTCTTGAAAAGAAGGGCCGCACCCTCGAAACCGAGGTACAGATCATCGGGGAGTAAGCTTTACCCATGAAGAAGCCTTTTCGTCTGCAATTAGAAGTGAAAAAAAACCGGCTGAGACGCTGCGCCGGGGAGGCGCTGCGGGAAATCGGCGGGGTGATTTTTTTGACCGGGGCCATCGTCTTCGTAACCGCGACGCTGCTGATCGGCTACGACCAGATCCTCCTTTCCCCCCATCTACGCATCCGGGAAACCGTCGTCAAGGGGTGCAAGGAGTTGACCGAAAAAGATATCCTCTCCCTGGCCGCCGTTCGCTCCCCGGCAAACCTGCTGACGATCAACCGGGACGCCGTCGCCCGCCGGATCCGGACCAATCCCTGGGTCCAGGAGGTGTTCGTGGGGCGCGAATTTCCTGACCGGCTGGTCATCTGGATCCGGGAAAGAAAGGCGGTCGCCTTGATCGAGAAGGAAAACGGGCTTTACTTGGTTGACGGCGAGGGGGCGCCCTTCAAAAGGCTGGAGACGGGCGAGGAATCGGACCTTCCCGTGCTGACGGGCTTCATCCGGGAGGGGATCGTCGATGAAGGGCTGGTGAAGAAATCCCTTACCCTGCTGGGCGATATCAAAGGGATAAAGGGCGGTCCCGAGATCGGAATGGTGTCGGAGATCCACGGGAACGAGACCTTCGGGCTCTCCCTGTTCACCGACGCCGGCCTCTGCCTGCAACTCGGCTTCGACGGCTATGAGAACAAACTGAAACGGCTGACCCCCGTCATGGCGGATCTGGACCGAAAGAATCTGAAAACGGGTTTTCTGCTCATCGACTTGAACGATCCGGCGAAGATCAATGTCCAGCGACGCGACATCCTGGAACCGGTGGGACCAAAGAGACCGGCAGGCGCCGGAAAGGGATTCCGGATGTGATGAAAAATGGTAGCTACTCAGAATTACAGAAGCTTCTCTCCTGAGCCGTTGTGAAAAAAGTCTGGAGGATCGATGGGGAAAAAAGAAAACGTGATTGTCGGTCTGGACATCGGGACGACAAAAACCTGCGCGATTGTCGCTGAGATTCGGGAAACGGGAATTGATATCATCGGCATCGGCTCCCACCCCTCGGAGGGATTGAGAAAAGGGGTCGTGGTCAATATCGAAAGCACCGTGGAATCGATCAAGCGGGCGGTCGAAGAGGCGGAGCGAACCTCCGGTTGTGAGATCCGCTCCGTTTACACCGGAATCGCGGGCGGTCACATCCGGGGTCAGAACAGCCTGGGCATCGTGGCCGTGAAGAGCCGCGAGGTGGAGGAGGAAGACGTCGAACGGGCGATCGACGCAGCCAGGGCCATCGCGATCCCGCTGGACCGGCAGATCATCCACACCCTGCCCCAATACTATGTGGTTGACGAACAGGATGGCATCCGGGATCCGGTGGGAATGGCGGGCGTCCGGCTGGAGGCGAAGGTCCATATCGTCACCGGCGCCGTCACCTCCATCCAGAACATCGTGAAGTCGGTCAACCGCGTGGGCCTCGACATCAACGACATCGTCCTGGAACAGATCGCCGCCAGCGAGGCGGTCTTGAGCAGTGATGAAAAGGACCTGGGCGTGGCCCTGATCGATATCGGCGGCGGCACAACGGATATTGCGATCTTCTCGGAAGGGAGCATCAAACACACGGCGGTCCTGCCGGTCGGCGGCCAATATGTCACCAGCGACATCGCCACGGGCTTGAGAACCCCCCTCGCCGAGGCGGAGAGGATCAAGATCAAATATGGCTGCGCCTTCATGCCGCTGATCTCCAAGGACGAAATCATCGAGGTCCCCAGCGTCGGGGGGAGGGAGCCGCGGGAGGTTTCCCGGCAGATCCTCGGTCGGATCATCGAGCCCCGGATGGACGAGATCCTCGGCATGGCCTACAAGGAGATCACCCGTTCCGGCTGCGAGGACATCCTTGCCGCGGGGGTGGTGCTGACCGGGGGAGCATCCATCCTCGATGGGATTCCCGAACTGGCGGAACAGATCTTCAACATGCCGGTCCGGCGGGGCTCCCCGATGGGCATCGGAGGGCTCACGGACGTCGTCAACAGCCCGCTGTATGCCACCGGCGTGGGCTTGGTGCTCTTCGGGAGCCGGAACATCGCCCGGGAGAAGCTGAGCCGGGCAGAAGGTCATTTCATCACTCGTCTCTTCAAGAGGCTTAAACAATGGGTTCTTGAATTCTTTTAAAGTGGGGAGGCATTATGTTCGAATTGTCGGATAGGGATTTGGTGAGTGCGGCGAAGATCAAGGTGATCGGTATCGGCGGCGCCGGTGGGAATGCGGTGAACACGATGATCTCCTACAACCTGCGGGGGGTGGATTTCATCACGGCCAACACCGATGCGCAGGCGCTGGGGGCGTCCGCTTCGGCGGTCAAGATCCAGTTGGGCGCCGAGGTCACCAAAGGGCTGGGCGCCGGTTCAGACCCCGACATCGGCCGGCAGGCCGCCCTCGAAACCCGCGAGATGCTGCGCGAAAGTCTCCAAGGATCCGATATGGTCTTCATCACCGCCGGCCTCGGCGGCGGCACGGGAACGGGTGGGGCGCCGATCGCGGCGGAGATCGCCCGGGAAATGGGCGCCCTGACCGTGGCCGTCGTGACGAAGCCCTTCCAGTTTGAGGGGAAGAAGCGCAACGGACAGGCGGAGGCGGGGATCGCCGAATTAAGAAAAATGGTTGACACCCTGATCATCGTCCCCAATCAACGACTCCTCAGCCTCGGGGGGAGGGAAATCTCCCTGCTCGACGCCTTCCGGAAGGCCGACGACATCCTTTACCATGCCGTCAAGGGGATCTCCGACCTGATCATGGTTCCAGGGCTCATCAACCTCGACTTCGCCGATGTGAAGAAAATCATGTCGCATATGGGACTCGCGCTGATGGGGACCGGAACGGCCGGCGGCGAAAACCGGGCCGTAGAGGCGGCGCAGAAGGCGATCTCCTCGCCGCTCCTCGAGGACAACACGATCCAGGGCGCACGCGGCGTCCTGTTAAACATCACCGGCGGACCGAACATGACCCTCCACGAGATCAACGAGGCCTCTTCGATGATTCAGGCGGAGGTGCACGAAGATGCAAACATCATCTTTGGCACGGTCGTCGACGAATCGATGGGGGATGAGATCCGGATCACGGTGATCGCCACCGGATTTGAAAGCGCCGAGTCCGCCGTTAGGGCAGACGTCGCCTCGCTCGGCGGTTTCCGGCGGACGCAGGGCAATATCGCCGTTCCCACCTTCATCCGGAACGAAAAGCCCGCCGACGCCCTCCCCCCGCTGAAGACGGATACAGATGAAGACGACAGCCGTCCGGATCTGGAAATCCCCACTTTTCTCCGACGGCAGGCGGATTAGTGATTTCATGACATGGAAACAAAAAAAGAGATGCCTCGATCTTCTCGCCGGCGAGGAAGGCTGGTCCCGGAAAGTCTGGGGGGAAACGCTTTCGGTCTGCCTCGCCTATCCGAACCTTTACCGGACGGGGATGTCCAACCTCGGGTTTCAGGCCGTTTACGCCCTCATTAACCGCCACCCCGCCTCTCTGTGCGAACGGGTCTTTCTCCCCGAACCCGGCGATGAGGCGCTTTATGCCGACGGCGCCCCCCTGATCAGCATCGAGTCACAGCGGCCCCTCGCCGACTTCGATATCATCGCCTTTTCCCTCTCCTTTGAAAACGATTATCCCCAGGTCCTCCGGATCCTGGAGATGGCGGGAATCCCCGTCGAAACCACGGCCCGGGGGGAAAGGGATCCCCTCGTCATCGGCGGCGGCATCGCCGTCACCCTGAACCCCGAACCCCTCGCCGATTTCTTCGATCTCTTCCTCCTCGGCGAAGGCGAAGTGGTTCTCCCCGGATTTCTCGATCTGGCGGCCTCCCTCCGGCGGGATCTCCCGCGGGAAGCCTTCCTCGCGCGGATCCAGAAGGAGGTCGCGGGGGCCTACGTCCCGCGGTTTTACCAGGTGACCACCGGGGAGGACGGCCGCATCACTGCCCGTGAACCGGTCAATCCCGCCTTTCCCCGGCGGATCGTCCGGCCGTGGGCCGCCGATCTCGACGCCTTTCCGACCGAGCAGGGCATTACTACCGCGGATACCGAGTTCGGCGGCATGTTCGTTACGGAGGTCAGCCGGGGCTGCTTGCGGGGCTGCCGTTTCTGCGCCGCCGGTTTCGTCTGCCGGCCGGCGCGTTTCCGGAGCGCCGCGGTCCTCTTGGCCTCTTTCCGGCGGGGACTGGAAAAACGAAAGACGATCGGCCTCTTAGGCACGGCCGTCTCCGACCACCCCGCCCTCATCCCGCTGTGCCGCTCGATCATAGACGCGGGCGGGTCGTTGGCGGTCGGCTCCCTCCGTATGGACCGGTTCAGCGCCGAAATGGCGGCGCTCCTGAAGGAAACCGGGGTGGAAACCGTCGCGCTTGCCCCCGAGGCAGGCTCCCAGCGTCTCCGGGATGTGATCCGCAAGGGGATCTCCGAAGGGGATATTTTTTCTGCAGTGGAAAAACTCATGGATTGTGATATGGTTCAGGCGAGGCTCTATTTCATGGTGGGCCTCCCAACGGAGACGGACGAGGATATGGATGCCATCGTCCAGTTGGTCAAGGGGATGGAGCACCACGCACGCCGGTATTCGAAAGGCAGGAAAGGGTTCCGGCGGCTGACGCTCAGCATCAACCAGTTCATCCCCAAACCCGGCACCCCGTTCCAATGGCGCCCGCTTACGGATACGGCGGTCGTCAAGCGGAGGATCCGCCGGATCACCGACGCCCTGCGTGGCGAGAAGGCGGTCCGGGTCATCCACGACGTCCCGAAGTGGAATTACATCCAGGCCCTGCTCTCGCTGGGCGACCGAGCGGTGGGCAGACTCCTGCTGGCGGTTCATCGCCTCGGCGGAAACTGGGCCCGCGCGTTTCGCGAGGTGAACGTAAACGCCGATTTCTACGTTTACCGGCGGAAGGAAACCGATGAGATCCTGCCTTGGGATTTCATCGACCACGGCGCCGAAAAAACCGTTCTCATCAGCGAATACCGGAAGGCCCTGTCCGGGTCACCGGGGACAGATTTAAAATCTGTCCCCATAAACTAAGGAGACAAAATCATGACCATCCTCCGCACACCCCAGACCCAAGTCAGACAGATGAAAGGGGTCATCCTCTTCGTCGCCGTACTGGTTCTGTTCATGATCCTGATGCAAATCATCGGCCTGATCACCGAGTGGTTCTGGTTCCAGGAGGTCGGTTATCAGACGATCTTCACCGTGACCCTCCTGACCAAGATCAAAACCGGCGCCCTCTTCGGGGCGGGCTTCTTCCTGATTCTCTACGGCAGCCTGCTGATCGCGCTTCGCCTGTCACGGAAGCCCCTTTTCGGCGATCAAGCGGGAGGGGTCGGCCTCTCCTTCCGGGAGATGGCGCCGGGCGCCCTCAATCTCCTGATCCTCATGGGCTCCATCCTTCTGGGTCTTTTCGCCGCCGCGAACGGCTCCGCCCAGTGGGAAAACCTCCTGCTCTTCCTGAATCCATCCCCCTTTGGCGTCTCCGACCCGCTCTTCCAGAAGGATGTCGCCTTCTACGTCTTCCAGCTCCCGTTTTTGCTCCATATCTATGGCTGGCTGAAGTTTGTCCTGATGGTGACGGTGGCGGCCACGGGGTTCATCTATCTGATCCGGAGATCATTTCTGTTCATCCCGCCCAAGATCTGGAAGATTGCCCCGGCGGCGCGCGTTCATCTCGCGCTTCTCGTCGCCCTCTTCTTTTTCTGGGGCGTCTTCGGCGCCTGGCTTGACCTTAACGATCTCCTCTTTACGAAACGGGGGGTGGTTTTCGGCCCGGGTTACACCGACGTGACCACCCAGTTGTGGATCCTGAAACTGATGATGGGGCTTTACGCCCTCGCTGGGCTCGCCGCGATCTTCTATGCCTTCCGCCCGGACTGGCGGGTTCCGGCGGCGGCGGTTTTCCTTCTCGTCGCCGTGTCCATCCTCGGCAGGGGGATCTACCCATCCCTGATCCAGAAATTTCAGGTCATTCCGAACGAGATCGTCGCCGAGACGCCTTACTTGGAGAAGAACATCCGCTATACGCGCCTCGCCTACGGGCTGACCCAGATCGAAGAGAAGGAGTTCCCGACGGAGGATAATCTGACGGCAAAGGACCTGGAGAGGAACAACCTGACCGTGAAGAACATCCGGCTCTGGAACCATGCGCCGCTCTTGCAGACATACAGCCAGCTCCAGGAGATGCGGACCTACTACAAGTTCACCGGCGTTGACAACGACCGCTACACGATCAACGGCGAATACCGGCAGGTGATGCTCTCACCGCGGGAGATCTCCTATCCGGCGCTGCCGTCCCGAACTTGGGTCAACGAACATCTCGCCTACACGCACGGCTACGGCGTCGTCATGGGCCCCGTGAACCGCATCTCCCCCGAGGGGCTCCCGGAATTCTTCATCAAGGACATCCCTCCCGTCTCGACGACGCCCATCAAAGTCATCCGCCCGGAGATCTACTTCGGGGAGAACTCCAACGAATATGTCTTCGTCAAGACCAAAATGCCGGAGTTCGACTACCCCGTGGGCGACAAGAACGTTTACTCCCGCTACGAGGGAAAGGGGGGCGTTCCCCTCTCCTTCTGGAGGAAACTGATCTTTGCGGCCCGTTTCGGTTCCATTACCCTCCTGCTGTCCGACGACATCACCGCCGAGAGCCGGGTGATGTACCATCGCAATGTCCGCGAACGGGTCTCCATGATCGCCCCCTTTGCACGCCTGGACAATGACCCCTATCTCGTCATCTCGCCGGAGGGGCGCCTGCTCTGGTTTATTGACGGCTACACGATCACGGATCGCTTCCCCTATTCGGAACCGACCCCGGAAATGGGCAACTATATCCGCAACACGTTGAAGGCGGTGGTCGATGCCTATGACGGAACGGTTCAGCTCTACGTCAGCGATCCGACCGATCCCATCATGCAGACCTACAGCAGAATCTTTCCCGGCGTCTTCAAGCCCCTGGGGGAGATGCCGGAGGCGCTTAGGAGCCATGTCCGCTATCCGCCGGGGTTCATGGCGATCCAGGCGCGGATGTACCGGGCGTACCACATGCAGGACCCACGGGTCTTCTACAACAAGGAAGATCTCTGGTCCATCCCCGGAAAACAGGTCGCCGGGGGTCAGCAGGCCATGGACCCCTACTACACGATCATGAAGCTCCCCGGGGCCGAGAAGGAGGAGTTCATCCTGCTTTCCCCCTTCACCCCCAGCATGAAGGACAACATGTCGGCCTGGATGGCCGCCCGCTGCGACGGTCCCCATTACGGGAAGGTGATCGTCTATAAATTCCCCAAGCAGAAACTGGTTTACGGACCACGCCAGATCGAGGCGCGGATCGACCAGGATACGATCATCTCCCAGCAGCTCTCGCTCTGGCACCAGCGCGGATCGAACGTGATCCGGGGGAGTTTGCTCGCGATCCCGATCGAGCAGTCGATCCTCTACGTCGAATCCCTCTACCTCGCCGCCGAGAACGGCCAGCTCCCCGAGCTCAAAAGGGTGATCGTGGCCTACGGGAACAACATCGCGATGGAGGAGACGCTCGACCTCGCACTCCAGAAAATCTTCGGCGGGGGAGCGATGAAGGACCGCGAACCGCAGGCCGGCGTAAAGCAGCCGGCGGCCGACGTTGAACTCAGCGACCGCCGGACTGCCATCGAAGCCCTCGGCCATTTCCGGAAGGCGCAGGAATTTCTCCGGCAGGGGAACTGGGGCGCCTTCGGAGAGGAGCTCAAGAAGACGGGGGAGATCCTGCTGACCCTGGAAAAGAAAGGGGGAAAGACCAAATGAAACGGATTTTCAAGGAGGTCGTTGTCATGATTGCTAACAGCGTTGCGGCCACCGTGGCCGCAGCCGGGAAAAACGGCAAATTGGCCGCGCTGCGGCACGCCGGGATGCTCGTCTGCCTTTTGCTGCTCGTTTCGACGATGGGCTGCGCGCCCAAGATCTATAACGTGAACATGCGGTATCAGCCGACGAAGGTGATCCGGCCGGCCGTGACCGACGGCCGGAAATTCAGCCTTACCGTGGCGGCCTTCATCGACCGCCGGAAGATGGACGATACGCTCCTGATCGGCAGGGTCATCCATTCCGACGGCTCTTCCATCCCGATCCTGCCGAGTTACGTCAAAGCCCCGGATGCCGTGGCCGCAGCCCTCCGCGAACTTCTGATCCAGTCGGGATACGGGGTTTCCCCGGAGAAAGCGGCCTGGGATCTTCAGGAAGGCACGATCCGGCCGGATTGGGGAAGGATCCTCGTCGGCGGCGCCATCGAGGAGCTCGACGTGACCTGTCTCGATGCGATCCCGAGAAAGCATTACAGCGCCAAGGCGAAGGTGACGCTGGTCTTCGCCGACGTCCAGAAGAAGAGGATCTTCTACCGAATCGCCTCGGAGAGCAGCTCCACGCTGGACCACATCGTTTTCTCGGAGGAAAAATTGGAGAGTCAGATCAACGGCGTTCTCTCGGAGGCGATGGAAAAGGCCGTCGCGGGGCCGGAGACGGCTAGACAGATCCGGGAGGCGCTGAAGGATTAGCGCCCCCGGAGCAGCCGTCACCAGTGGGGCTGGTTCCCGATCCGGTGCCCCATCACCTCCGTGGTGTCGGAGATGACGACGAACGCCGCCGGATCCTCGCTGCGGACGATCTGCTTGAGGGTCGCCACTTCCCGAAAGGTCAACACCGTATAGAGGATCTGCTGCTCCCGCTGCGAATAGGCCCCCTGCCCGCGGAGGATGGTCACGCCGCGGTGGATTTCGGTGAGAATCCGGGGAGAGATCCTTTCCCACTGAGGCGAGATGATGAAGACCGCCTTTCGCTGGCTCAGACCCGTGACCACGAGATCCACGATCTGTGCGGAGACGTAGAGGTAGATGAGCGTATAGAGGGCGTCCTCGATGGAGAAGAGCAGGGCTGCCGCCGCCAGGACCAGGATGTTGAAGGCGAGCCGGGTCGTCCCCAGGCGGATGGAGAAATGCTGGAGGAGGATCACCGACAGGATGTCGGTCCCGCCCGCCGACCCCAGCGACTTCAGGATGATTCCCGACCCTGTTCCCAGGACGATGCCGGCCAGGATGGCGGCCAGAAGCGGGTCCTTAACCGGAATGGCGCCGGGATCCACCCAGGCAATGGCGCTGGAAAAGATGATCATCCCGACGATGCTGTAGAGGAAGAACCGGCGGCTGATGAAGAACCAGCCGGCCAGAAAAAGCGGCACATTCGCAACGGCGTAGATTACGGCGACGGAGAGGACCGGCACGAGATAATGGAGGAGGAGCGCAAGCCCCGTCACCCCGCCGCTGACGAAGCGGTGGGGGATCAGGAGTCCGTTGATCCCCACAGCGGTCACGACGCTTCCCGCGCACAACAGGAACAGGTTCCCGCCGATCTCCTTCAGAACCGACCAGCCGCCCCATTGGGAAACACCCTTCATTTTCTGTTACCTCCCACACCCGAACTTTTTTCCGGCGGACCCCAAAGGGGATCCGCATCCGCGTTGATCCAGGGCGTTCTCGTTCGTCTTCGCGATACAGTCCATTTTCATGATACAGGGATCAACGGAAAAAGTACATGGAGAATGCCTTTTCGCTTCCCTTTTTTCTTGACAGGCCAGACGATTTCATGAAGAGTCGCCGACCTGTGGCCTAAGAAGGCTTCGAGCCGATCAGGTCGATACATGATCCCGTTTGTATCCCCGGGGGAAAAGATCCCGGAGACGATTTTCTCAAGGACAGGAATTTTCATGGTCATCTACCTCAAGCTCTTCCTGACCGCGATCTTCTGGGGCGGCACCTTCGTGGCGGCCAGGGTTGTCGCCCAAGACGTGGGTCCCTTCTCCGCATCGTTTCTGCGGTTTTTCACGGCATCCCTTTTCCTGATCGTCATCATCATCATGAAAGAGGGGCGGGTCCCTCGCCTGCAGCGGCATCAGATCATCCCGGCGGTTCTTCTTGGCATGACGGGGGTCTTCGCCTACAACGTCTTCTTCTTTCTCGGGATGAAGACGATCCCCGCCGGCCGGGCCTCCCTGATCGTGGCCACCAACCCGGTCTTCATTTCGCTGTTGTCCGCCCTCTTCTTCGGGCAACGGCTGGATGCCAAAAAGGGGATGGGCATCTTCCTCTGTCTGACCGGCGCGACCCTCGTCATCTCCCGGGGAGATCCCCTTTCGATCTTCACCGGAGGCGTGGGATGGGGAGACGTTTACCTCCTCGGCAGTGTCGCGAGCTGGGTCGCCTACTCGCTGATCGGCAAGGTCATCATGAAGGACTTCTCGCCGCTCGCCGCAGTCACCTACTCCTGCATCATCGGCGCCGCCGCGCTGCTTGTCCCGGCCTGCATGGAGGGTCTCCCCGGCCGGATCGGCAACTTTTACCCGGGGGATTGGATCGGCATCCTCTATCTCGGCTTTTTCGGAACGGTCCTCGGCTTTTTCTGGTATTATGAGGGGATCCGTGCAATCGGCCCCTCCCGGGCATCGGTCTTCATCAATTTCGTTCCGGTGAGCGGCGTCTTTTTCGGCTGGCTGATGCTGGACGAGGCCGTCAACCTCTCCCTGATTGCGGGCGCGGCCTTGGTCATGGCCGGCGTCTATCTGACCAATCGCCCCAGTTGACGGGTTTTGGCAGAAATTCCATTGACACTCTCCGCGAAGGCGTATAAAAATCGATCCACCATTAAATAAGGAGGTCAGAAAATCATGCAGGCTTTGTTTACATTAACGTCGTCGGAATCCAAGAGGCTCCTCGGCAAGGCCGTCGCGGCGATGCCCGAGGTGCAGCAGGCGAAGAACAACGGGTATCTGGTCGTCGGGCGGGGTTCAACCAACGCCTTCATCTTGGAAGAGCTGATGAACAGCCGGATGGAAAAGGAGAAGTATGTGGCCGGTCAGATCATCAAAGGGGTGTTTTGCGTGCTCGGGCCGGGGCAGAGGACAAAACCGATCACCTTCCACAAGGGCGAGATCCTGAATGTGGACCCAGGCGCCGTCATCGACAAGCTGACCCCCGGCGATATCATGATCAAAGGGGCCAATGCGGTCGATCCGTTCGGGAATGTCGGCGTCGTCATGGCGGGTCCGAGCGGCGGGACGATGGGCCAGTTCTACATGGCCCTGAAAGCGCAGGGAGTCGCGTCCCTCTATGTGGTTGGTCTCGAAAAGCTGATCCCTTCCGTAGAAGAAGCGGCCCGGTACGGCGGGAAGCTGATGTTGAAACGGACCATCGGCTGCCGCACGGGGATGGCCTGCATCGCAGACGGCCGGATTGTGACGGAGATCGAGGCCATCGAAACCCTCTTCGGCCTGAAGGCCATTCATTACGCCTCCGGCGGCTGGGGGGGAGCGGAAGGTTCCGTCACGCTGATCGTCGAAGGGGAAGAGGACGAGGTAAACCGCTGCCTCGACCTCATCGAGGGGATCAAGGGCGAGCCGCCCCTGCCCGCCGTCAAGGACGCCTGCAAGGGCTGCGGCGCCCCGTGCAGTTTCAGCGGCAAGGACGTGCAGGAACTGCCGGCCTATCTGCGATAGAAACGATAGCGAGGATGCCGGGCGATGGGAATCTTCCGGGAGGCGAAACCGTACAACGGCGCGGCGGTCAAAAGCCTCCCGGAAACCGCCGGAGGTTCGGGAGGTCGGCGCCGCCGCGTCGATCCTGCGCTTCGAAAGAGACCCCCACTTTGTCCTTCCCGTAAAAGCGGAAACTTGGGGACAGATTTCAAATCTGTCCCCAAAAAAGGACTGGATTCCTGCTTGCGCGAAATGACGATTTATCGAGTTCCAGGCGAAATTCAAGGTCTCCATACGATCCTCCGGAGCGGTTTCGCCGGCGGATTAGGAAGCCTCCATGAATGATCCGGACATTCGGAAAATGAATGACGAGCTCGCCCGGAAATTCGGGAAGATCGAGGCGGATCTTGTCGCCTGCCGGGGAATCGGGATACTCTTCGAGAAGCTGCTTTCGGGGAGCGGGGAGGCGTTCGGCATCCCCTTTGTCTGGCTCTCCATTCTCCGCAACCCGGAGACGGAAACCCTCCTCCGGATCCTGAACGATTCTGAACTTTTGCGAAACCGCCTGAACGTGATTGAACCGTCGTCCTTTCTGGAGGTCTGTCCCAACAGCCCCTCCTCCGTGATCGCCTCCGGGGATCTCCGGCCCTTCTTCCGCCTGATGCCGCCCAACGTAAAATATTTCATCCGCTCCCTCGCCGTCGCCCCCCTCGCGCTCCATGGGCGCCTGATCGGCAGCCTGAACCACGGCGACGCCTCTCCGGAACGATACAAATCCGGCATGGGCACAACGCTGCTGGACCATCTGGCGGCGACGGTTTCCAGGCGCCTTTCCGATCTTCTCACGCCCGAGGGAAACAGCCCCGCCGGACCGGAGGGAAAACATGAGGCTTGAGGCGCCCTTCACGCCCCATCTCACCACCGTGCTTCGATAACCTTCATCCTGTACGCAACGGCGGTTCTATGGTAGGAAGCCCCATCATGCATGAAGCGAATCTCAGAAAAAAATCACACGGAAAAATCGAAAGACCGCACGGGAGGCAACCGGCGGGGAAAGCCCGCCGGGGAAGAGATAAACGGCCCCATCTCCGGATGAAACCGGAGGCGGAACCGTCGTTGAAGCCGGTCTTCGCGAAGATCGGGAAGCCCGCGGCCGCGACGTTCCGGCCGGACCCCTTTCAACGGGACGCCCTCGAAGCCGTCCGTAAGGAAGACTGCCTGGTCATGGCCCCCACCGGCTCCGGGAAAACCTGGATCGCCGAGGAGGCAATCCGCTCCGTCTTCAAGAACGGGGGGCGCTGCTGGTACGCCTCTCCCCTCAAGGCCCTGACCAATGCCAAATGGGTCGAATTCGGCAACCATTTCGACCCCGCCAACGTCGGCATCGTGACCGGGGATACGAAGGAAAACACCGACGCCCCCATCCTCGTCGGAACGACCGAGATCCTCCGGAATCAGCTCTACGACGCGATGCACAGCGGTCGAAACCTGAACTGCGACCTCGTTATCCTCGATGAGGCCCATTTCCTGGGGGACCGCGACCGGGGGGTCGTCTGGGAGGAGATCATGATTTACCTCCCCGTCCGGATCAACCTGCTGCTGTTGTCGGCGACGATCGGCAACGGCGAAGAGATCGCCGCCTGGCTCGCCTCGATCCGGGGCAAGCCGTGCCGGGTCATCCAGGAAGAGAACAGACCGGTCCCGCTTTTCCCTCTGTTCCTCCACCCCTCCGGCCGCCTGATGCCGCTGGTCGAAAAGAGCCGGCTCTTCGGAAAGATCGACGATTTCATCGGTCGGCGGCCGCACGGCCGTCCGGAACGCGGTCTCCCGCCGTTCGGAGAGATAATAGCGGTCCTTGACCATTTCACCCTCCTCCCGGCGATCTTTTTCCTCAAATCCCGCTCCGAATGCGACGCGGCCCTCGGGATGTGCGGCGCTCCGGCCGATACCGAGGCGGATGAGGCTTTCCTTCCGGATTTGGAGACGCTCCTGGAGCGCTTCCCCTACCTCCGGAACCACCGACAGCTCCATGACCTCCGGACGGCCCGCGTCGCCGCCCACCACGGCGGACAGCTTCCCGCCTGGA
>Ga0210051_1000228_pt1 | contig 48045 bp, 59 predicted proteins | sample CryGey092014_all_FD_185464 | JGI IMG/M metagenome (GOLD analysis project Ga0210051, IMG submission 185464) | Groundwater microbial communities from aquifer - Crystal Geyser CG23_combo_of_CG06-09_8/20/14_all (SPAdes) (version 2) | ecosystem: Environmental > Aquatic > Deep subsurface > Groundwater...
TTAACCCTTCAGGAGACTCAGTCTTGGGTGAATCGGTGGCGATTGTTGGTGATTTGGCGGTGGTGACATTTAAGGCCAAGGGTACCGGGACGGCGGCGGTAAATTTTACCTGTCAGGCGGGTTCAACCATTGATACAAATATTTTTGATAATCAGGGAATCGATGTAATTGATTGTGCCAGTAATCAGAATGGTAGTTATACCATTACTGGTGGTGGTAGTGATCCGACATCAACTCCAGTACCGCCTCAGGCGACAGTGACCCCAAACGATGGTAGCGGTGCAGAATTACCCCAGACCGGTAGTGTGGGAACAACGATTGGCCTTTTGATCTTTGGGATTGTGGGTCTTATTGCCGGAACAATCCTAAAGTGGCTATGAAAGGGGCGGTAAGTATTAAGTCAATCTTGGTGGTGGTAATTTTAATATTGGTGGGAACATTGGGAGTGTTGGGGGTAAATACGGCCAAGACTTATATGAGTGGGGCGTCAGCTGATACTGAACCGAAGAGTGTGGTGGCGAAGCCAGCTGAGGATGGTAAAACTGCGACAATTAACTGGGTTTCAGATAAGGCGACGGTGGGAATAGTGGAATATGGGACCACCCCGGCCTCATTGCTTCTAAGGGCACCGGAATCAGATCAGACAGTAAGCCATGCGGTAGTATTATCGCCGCTTAAGGCCAATACTAATTATTATTTTCGTATTAGGGTGGGGGAAGAAGTGTTTGACAACAGCGGGATTCCTTATTCTTTTAAAACTAAAACAGCAACGACAGAGATTGTACCAACACCGACAATAGCGGTGGTGACCGATGGAGGGTGTAAAAGAGGAGTAGATTTTAATAAAGACGGGACAATCAATAGTAAGGATTATATTGACTGTTTAAGGAAGACCCCGGCGGTGCCGACAACAGTGTCAAAATGTAAATCGGGGACGGATTACAACGGGGACAAGACAATTAATAGTCTGGATTTGGTTAAGTGTTTACAAAATCAGTAGGACCGGATAGAATAGCGGGTGGCCATTGTAGTTACTAGAAAAAAAGGTGAATCAAAGGATGATGTTATTGGTAAATTTCGGAGGTTGTGTTTGGAGGAAGACATAATTGAAGAGATTCGAAAAAGAACCGCTTACAGCAAACCGTCGGAAGAGAGATATGCATTGAAAAAAGTTATTATTTGGCGGAAGAAATGCCGCCGAAGATCTAAGAAAATAAGACGAAATGTGGCGAAGTAAATTAAGAACTGACTGTGATGCCGCCCTAAAATTAGGAGACGTTCGAATGGTGGGTGTATTAAGGTATTTGATTTCAGTTTTAGATAAAAGAGAACTACAACTACCGAGCGGGGAAATGAACGAATCTGAAGAAATAAAAGTACTGCGAAAGGAAATGAAAAATAAAGAAGAGGCGAGAGTGATGTTTTTGAAAGTAAAAAGAACAGATTTAGTAACTGATCAGGATTTTGAGATTGAAGTTTTGAAAAAGTATTTACCAGCTGAGGTACCAATTTTGGAAGTAGAAACCTTAGTAGAACAGGTAATTTCTGAAAAAGGAAAGAACCCACCTGCCGGCGGGCAAGTTTTTGGGGTAGTAATGGGAGAAGTGATGAAGAGATTGGGTGGAAAGGTCAGCGGAGAAACGGTTTCCAAGATTGTTAAAGATAAATTAGCGTGATACTGATAAAACACCCCCAAAACTGGGGACTAAGGGAAGAAAAAGTCAGAGTAGCGGCTAAAAAAGCATTATGGGATTTGGGATATCGAAAAGATAGAGTGGAATTAAGCATTGTGTTTGTTGGTAAAATAAGAGCGAAAAAATTAAACAAGCAGTATCGGAAAATGGATTATGTGCCGCAGGTGTTAGGCTTTCCGATGTCGAAAGTAGTAGATAGTGATGGATTGATTTGGTTGGGTGATATAGTAATTTGCACTGCAAAATTAAAATATGAAGCCAAATGGTTGAAGAAAGATTTAGACGTGGTACTAAAGGAATGGATGACTCATGGGGTGGAAAACTTGATGAAATAAAATCCCTCTAAATCTCCCTTTGACAAGGGAGACTTTACGTGATGTAGAGAGCCATATTGTGGTTGAGGGTATTTCAATTTAAAATGGGGCATGTCAGTATTTCATCTTAAGTATCGACCGCAGAGAGTATGTGAGCTGGATTTACCTGATGTATCGGAGAAATTAAAGAAGTTACTCGAGGCTAAAGAAATTCCTCAAACCTGGCTTTTTGCCGGACCCAAAGGTTGCGGAAAAACATCGGCGGCTAGAATTGTGTCTCGGGCAATAAATTGTCTAAAACCACAAGGTGTCGAACCTTGCAATGAATGTATTAATTGCAAGGAAATATTGAAAGGAAATAGCTTGGATATATTAGAGATTGATGCGGCTTCAAATAGGGGGATTGATGATGTCAGGAGTCTTAAGGAAGGGGCTTATTTGAGTCCTAGCCGGTTGAAAAAGAAAGTAATGATAATTGACGAAGTTCACATGCTGACCCGGGAGGCTTTCAATGCCCTTCTTAAGCTTCTGGAAGAACCACCTAAAGACTTGTTTCTAATTTTGTGTACCACCGACGAGGAGAAGATTCCGGATACAGTGTTGTCGCGCTTGAGCCGGGTTAATTTTACACGAGGTAAAGAAGCTGATTTAACGTCGTCGTTAAAAAAAATCATTGAGGGAGAAAAAATTAAAATTGAACCAGCAGCGGTTAAATTGTTGGTCTCGAAGTCAGACGGAAGCTTTCGCAACTTGCAGCGGTCTTTTAATGAAATATTTTTAGAGGTTGGTAAAAGTATTGGTGTTAAGGATATATCGGAATTTCTGAAAAAAAGCGGAGAATACCGAGGTGAGGAAATAGAGGATGATCTAATGAAGAACCTGGGGAAAGAAATATTAGGGAAACTGCAAAAGTTGGCAATAATGGGAGCTAATTTTGGGACATTGCGGGAAAAATGGGTTGATTATTTTCAAACAAAATTGTTGTCATTTTATGGGGTGGGCGAAAAGACAACTGAGGGTTTGGATATGGTAGCGGTAATGAGGTGGTTGTCACTGTTAATCGAGGCTGGGACAAAAGAGAAGTTGACTGAGTTGTCGCAATTGCCGTTACAGCTGGCAGTGGTGGAATATTTGGGAGAGAAAAAAGGAATAGTAGTGAAAAGTGAACCCGCCGTCACTGAACAGCCACAGACTGTCCCGGGAGCGATGGCGGGTAAAGAAGAGAAACCTAAAATTACAAAAAAAAGTAACGGCAAAGTAAGCTTGGAGGAGGTTGAAAAAAAATGGAGCCAGGTGTTGGCGGCAGTTAAACCGTACAACCATTCAGTGGAGGCCTTCTTAAGGGCTGCCAGACCAGTAAAAATTGAAGATGGGGTGTTGGTTTTGGAAGTGTTTTATAAATTTCATAAAGAAAGGTTAGAGGAGGCCAAGAATCGAAAAATTGTTAATACGGGTTTAGTGGAAATATTAGGGGAAGAAATTGAATTCAAATGTCTATTGGCAGAGGGGAAAAAGATAGTAATAAAAGAGCCCGCCGTCGTCTCGGCTTTGCCGAGGACTATGACGGGTAAAGAAGAAATTAATGAAATTGCTGAAAAGATATTTAGTTGAGAGGATGTTAAAATAAATTATGTTTGATAAAGCTAAAATGATTGCCCAAGCCTTTAGGTTAAAAAAGGCGGTCGAAGCAGAAATGGTGGAGATTGAGGAAAACGGAATAGTAATAAAAGTTTCGGGAGATCAAAAGATAAAATATTTGTCGATAAACGGGGTAGAAAATAAGGCGCTAGTGGATACAATCAATAAAATATTAAAGAAATCCCAGGAAGTAGCAGCAAAAAAGATGAAGGATATGGGAGGATTAGAAGGTTTGTTTTAGTTTGTGGTGAAATTACCCAAAGCTTTAAGTCGGTTAGTTGAGTTGTTGCAGAGATTGCCGGGGGTGGGGCCGAAAAGTGCTGCCAGACTAGTGTTTTACTTACTTCGGACTCCAAGAGAATTTAATAACGATTTAGCTCTGGCCATAAGTGATTTGAAGGAGAAAGTAAAAATTTGCCAAATCTGTTTCGGGGTGAGTGAAGAAGAAAAATGCGCGGTTTGTAGTGATAAAAACCGGGACAGAAGCCAGTTGTGTGTAGTAGAACGGGCCGATGATGTATTATCGTTTGAAGCTATTGGTGGGTATAGGGGCGTTTACCACGTTTTGGGTGGAGTGATAAATCCATTGGATCATGTCGGACCGGAGGATATAAAAATAGTGGAGCTTTTAGATAAAGTGAGAGGAGAGCAAATACAGGAAATAATAATAGCCACCAATCTGACAATGGAAGGAGAAGCAACGGCACTTTACATTAAGAAAAAAATTGAAAATCTAAATTTTGGAAACCTAAAAATAACAAGGATTGGTAGTGGTTTGCCAATGGGAGCAGATTTGGGTTTTGCTGATTTAGCAACTTTAGAGAAAGCTTTAGAGGGGAGGAGGGTTTGGTGATAAAAAAAGTTCTTTCCAGTTTGGGGCAGATAGCGGCGGAGACAGTGGAAAAAGCGGCGCAGGAAACAGTTAATATGGCTGCAGGAGTAATTACCGGGACGGAATTGGTGGGGAATATTAGACCAATGGATGAAGAGGAATCGGTTAAGGTTAAAGCAGAAGAAGAAAGGAAAAAACAGGAAGAATTAGAAAAACTGAGAAATGTTCCCGGTCGGCAAGTTGAAAAAGAAATCGAGGAGGTGAAGGATGAGAAGAAGAAAAAAGCTGAAGAAGAGGAGAGACAATTCTTGGAAAATATCAAGCGACAGCGGGAGGCGGAGGAGGCGGAAAGAAACCAAAGAGTAGATGAAACCGGAAACCCAGAGAGGGAAGTTAAGAAAAAACAGTTTGTACCCGGTCCGAAAAAGAAACAGCAACCGGATCCAGCTTCATTATCCCAAACCAGTGAATTTAAGGGTAAAATTGACTAAGATTGTATACTTGACTGTACATTTAAGTGTATATATAATAAATGTATGAATTATATTTCGACTACAGGTCTAAGAACACAATCGTCTGAACTTGTTGACGCATTACTTGCCGGGAAGACGGTGGACTTAATTCATCGATCAAAATTGATAGGTAGAGTAGTTCCGATTGAAAAAAACGAGAAATCAAAGAAAAGTTTTTATGAGCTTATATTAAGTTTACCGAAAACAAAGAAAACTACAATCAAAGAAAGGGAGAAGATTTATAAAACACAGATAATGAAAAAATATGGCAAAAGTATATCTAGACACTAATCGTTTGATTGATTTTGTGGAAAGGAAAGATATCGAGGTGGTAGAGAGTGTGAGTAAACATGATGTGTTTGTGTCAGTATTGTTCTGGCATATAGCGGCTTATGTGTGTAAATGGAAAATTCCAAATAAAACGCTGAATGATTTGATTGTGATGTGTGAATCGATTGATTTAAATAAAGTTATCGTGTTGAAGGCTTTATCCGGACCGACTGATGATTTTGAAGATAATGTTCAATTGCATTCAGCGGTGGCAGGGGATTGTGATTATTTTTTAACCTTGGATAGAAGACTGCTGAAAATGAAATATTTTGGGAAAATGAAAATTAGTGATAAAATGTGATCAAATGTTGCTGATAAATAAATATTTTGAAATGGTTTGCTGCACTTCCTGTTGATGGGGGGGTTTAACGTGCTTCAACCTCCCAATCGGGAGGTTTTTTATTATTTTATTTAAAATATGACTAATAAATCAGGTGATTTTAAAAAGTTGAATATCGATAAAAACGACAAGGTCGGGATAGTGATTGCCCACCCTGACGATGAGGTGTTGATGTTTAGGTTTTTGGAGTATCTTTGTTGACAGCAAAATCGAAACGACAATCATTCTATTAACCCAAGGAGAATTTGGGGGATTTAGGGATATTCGGAAAACCGAATTTGAGCTGGCCATGGATTGGTGGGGCTTTGGTTATAAAAGGTTTCGGTTTCCTGATTTGGGACTTAATTTTTTTCCATTGAAAAAGATGGTAAAAGCAATTCGGGAGGTTGTTTCGAGAGAAAGGATTACGATTCTGGTGTCGTTTAACCCAAACGAAATAGTTAGCGGGTTTGATCATCCGGACCATAACCGGGCGGGAGAAATTGCTAGATTGGTATCGGTCTCAATGGGTGGCAGACGCGGTTTGATATTTTGGGAAAGTAGTGGGAGAGCGACAAGGACTGGTGAAAGAATCAAGTATGTCAAGGAATTTTACCCATCCCAGAAGATACCGGGGAATATTTTAAAGAAATTAGGAGAAAGTTATTTATTAATCAGATAAATTTATGAGGAAAATTATAAACACCAATAAAGCTCCGAAAGCGATAGGTCCGTATTCTCAGGCGATAGTTGCAAACAGATTCATTTTTACTGCTGGGCAGATTCCAATGACGACTAACGGAAAATTACTTGAGGGGACGATTGAGGAACAAACACATCAGGTAATGAGAAATTTAAAAGTAATTCTTAATGAGGCAGGGGTAAATTTTGAAAATGTGGTAAAGACAACTATGTATGTTACCGATATGTCGGACTCTTCCAGGATAAATATGGTCTATCAGAACTATTTTAGGGATATTTTTCCGGCCAGAGAAACCGTAGCAGTATCAATTTTGCCAGCCGGGGCTAAATTAGAAATGAGCATGATCGCGGTTAAATAGTACAATAAACTATGCAAAGAGTATTTTTATATAATACTGCCACCAGGAAAGAGGAAGAATTTAGGCCGATTGTACCGGGAAAGGTGGGAATATATAGCTGCGGGCCGACGGTGTATAGCAGTCCCCATATTGGCAACATGTATGCCTATATTTGCTGGGATGTATTGGTTCGAACCCTGAGATATTTAGGTTATGAGGTGAAACAGGTAGTTAATATAACCGATGTTGGACATCTGACTTCTGACGCTGACGAGGGTGAGGATAAAATGGAAAAGGGATCTAAAAAAGAAAGGGTATCGGCTTGGGATTTGGCTAAGAAATATGAAAATGAATTTTTGGAAAATTTAAAATTATTAAATATTGAGATGCCGGCGGTGATGCCAAGGGCGACTGATCATATTGCGGAACAGATTGAGTTAATTGCCAAAATAGAGGCTAATGGTTTTACATATAAAATTAACGATGGAATTTATTTTGATACGGCTAAGTTTCCCGGTTATGGTGATTTTGGACATTTGGATTTGGAAAAAATAAAAGCCAGGGTAGAAACAAATTTAGAAAAAAAGAACCCGGCCGATTTTGCTTTGTGGAAATTTAGTCCCAAGGATGATGGTACTAAAAGACAAATGGAATGGGAGTCACCATGGGGGATAGGATTTCCAGGATGGCATATTGAGTGTACGACGATGTCAACCAAATATTTAGGTAATCCTTTTGATATACATACCGGCGGAGAGGATCATATCGCTATTCATCATACTAATGAAATAGCTCAAGGCTATGGGGCTTGGGGGCGACAAACCGCCAATATTTGGATGCACAATGCTTTTATTACTTTTGATGGCAGTAAAATCAGCAAATCAGCCGGAGGATTGTATACGGTTTTCGATTTGAAAGACCTGGGGTTTAATATTCTGGCTTACAGATATTTAGTGTTGTCGTCGCATTACCGCAGGGGGACGTCATTTTCACTGGATTCACTGAGGGCAGCACAAACGGCTCTAGAGAGATTGAGTGATTTGGTGGTGGAAAATAATGATGGTGGAAAAGTAGATGATAAATACAAAATTCTTTTTAAGAATACTGTTGGTGATGATTTAGCAATGCCGGAGGCAATGGCTTTGGTGTGGAGATTAGTGAAGGATGAGAATATAAAACCGGAAGACAAAAAAGCGACTCTTTTAGATTTTGATAGAGTGTTGGGACTGAAATTGGATGAGGGGTCAAAAGGAGAGGAAATTCCTGACGAAATTAGTAAAATGGCAGCTTTAAGACTGGAGGCAAGAAGGGTAGGTAATTGGACGGAGTCGGATAGACTGCGGGATCTTATTAAAACGAAAGGATATGTCATTGAAGATTTAAAAAATGATTGTAAAATAAAGAAGCTCGTGATAAGCTAATTAGCTTTATGAAAAAGGTTTTTGATTATCAAGTGGTAGTGGTGTTTAACCCCAAAGCCGAAGAGAAAAACAGGGAAAAGGTTTTGGCTAAATTAGGGACAATGTTGGCGGTTTTTGAGGCCAAGATTAATTCAAAAGAACAATTGGGAACAAAAGAGTTAACATATTTGATTAAAAAACAAAACAAGGGGGATTTTTGGAAGCTGAAAATTACAGCTACCAAACCATTGGATATTAAAGAAATCAACAGTTATCTTAACCGAGAAATAGATGTTATTCGTTATTTAATTTTAAAGGAATAAAGATATGCCAAGTAGATGTCTTAATCGAGTGCTGTTAATAGGGAATTTAACCCGTGATCCGGAGTTAAGATATACTCCGGCCGGAATGGCAGTAGTGTCTATGGGTTTAGCCACCAATCGGTCCTGGGTAACTAAACAGGGAGAACGTAAGGAAGACGCCCAATTTCATCGAATTGTGGCTTGGAACAAATTAGCCGAACTGTGTTCACAATTACTTTCAAAGGGCCGCCGGATTTATGTTGAGGGCCGAATTCAATATCGGGAGATAGTGGACGCCAATAATATGCGAAAGCAAGTATCAGAGATTGTGATTGACGATATGATTATTTTAGATAATAAAGGAATTGGAGCCGGTAGCAGTAGCCAGAGAATTAATTCTCCGGTGGCTGAATCAGAGGTTCCAATTGTCGGTGAAACGATTGAGGATATTATCATCCCCGATGATTTAGGGGCCGAGCCGGCTCCAGTAGCGGAAGAAGCCGCCTCCGTTCCGGCTAAAGCCGAGGATTCCGGCGAGCCAAAAGAAGAGATGCCATTTTAGCCTATGAAAAATTCCCACGGTGGTAAAGATAAATTTAAAATCCCAACAAAAGGGAGAGGGAAGGAATGTCTTTTTTGTAAAGAAAAAAGCACCCCAAAATGGGAAGATTATTCGAAATTTACCGCGTTTCTGTCAAACAGGGGAAGGATTTTATCAGCACCAATAACGGGTGTTTGCATGAAACATCAAAGGCGTTTGGCGACCGCAGTAAAACAGTGCAGACACTTAGGTTTGTTGCCTTTCACGACCAAAGCCGAGTAGAATAGGTTCATGAAAAAGATTGTTTGGGTATTGAAGGTGCCGGAGGGAGTGAGGGTAATGATAAAAGACGGCGATAAGGTTTGCTTAAATGATGTGGTTTATGAGTTGGAGGGAGGAAGCGTGATTAGATTACCTTTGAAAGGGTGGAAAAATTTAAAGGTATCGGAGAAAGAAGAGGTTAAAAAAAAGGTTGATAGTAGGAAATTAGTTAAAAACGAGTTGTTGTGGAGTTATGGATGGTTTGGGTTGCATCAGCTGAGATCGCCCATGAGTGGAAAATGTTTAGGAGTTGATGATTTGGGAATGATAATGTTTTTAAGTGAATCTGAGGCCAAGTATTGTTCTCCCATAACATGTCAAAAAGTAAGGGTGGAAAAAGAGAAGATAAATTTTGATCTAGAGGGTTGGGAAATGGAAGCAGAGGGGATGAGTAAAATCAGGGGTTGGGGTGAATTTAGGGGTAAATGGGTAAAGAGTTTATCAGAGATATCATCAAACATCAAAGATGAGGTAATTGTGGTGGAGGGGGAGGAAGCAATAGTGGCAAAAGCAGAAGCATTGGGAGTTGGAGGGATAATATTAGTGGGAATGAAAACAGAAAATAATTTTCAGGAGACAGAGATTCCAATAGTGAAAATGGAAAAGAAGGAAGTTGAAGATTTGATAAAATTGTCTAAAGAATCAGCTAAATCAAGAGTATGGTTAAATCCCTCAAGTGGCAAGGTATTGCTGGTGTTAGAATAAAAAGATGTTGCGGAAAATAAGAAATATTGCTTTAGTTTTGGCGATTGTCGGGATAGCGATGACAGTGGGTTACCGCATCGGTTGGAACCGAGCATTTGAAGAGAATTTAGGCAAAGATAGGTTGGATTTAAGATTAATGTGGCAAGTTCGGGACGTTTTACAAAAAAAATACCTGGATAAAAGTCAAATCAAAGACAACAAAATGGTTTATGGAGCGATTTCGGGAATGGTGTCGTCCTTAGGTGATCCTTATACGGTATTTTTGCCACCAACGGAAAATAAAGCCAGTAACGAGGATTTAGCGGGGGAATTCGGTGGGGTAGGAATTCAGCTGGGTTATAAAGATAAAACCTTGGCGGTAATGGCGCCTTTGGCTAAAACTCCGGCGGAAAAGGCAGGCTTAAAGGCAGGGGATTTGATTTTGAAAATAAAAGATGTGGAAAAAAATATTAACCGGGATACGTCGGGGATATCTTTGGACGAAGCGGTGAATTTAATTCGTGGTAAGGTGGGAACAGAGGTAACTTTAAAGATGTATCGGGAGGGAGTGACCGGTACTTTTGACGTCACCTTAAAGAGAGACAGTATTGTAGTACCCAGTTTGGAGATGGAAGTAAAGACAGAAAAAGGAAAAAATATAGTTTGGATAAAATTGTATAAATTTAGTGAGCAGGTGTATAAGGATTGGCCGAGTCTGGTGGATAAAATATTGGTCGAAAAAAATAAAAACAGAGGTGATTTTGGGGGAATTATTCTGGACCTAAGAAATAATCCGGGTGGATTTTTGCAGGCCAGTGTGTTGGTAGCGTCTGATTTTATCAGAGACGGAGTGGTGGTAGAACAGGCGGGAGCTGATGGTCAAAAAATAACTTATCGGGTGGAAAAGGGTCGGGGAAAATTAGTAAGTGATAAATTAGTAGTTTTAATAAACGGCGGCAGTGCCTCAGCGTCAGAAATATTAGCCGGAGCTCTGCGGGATTATAACCGGGGAAAGTTGGTGGGAGAAAAGTCTTTTGGTAAAGGGACGGTTCAAAGTCCGGAGGATTTTACTGATGGATCGGGACTCCATATCACCATTGCCAAATGGTTATTGCCTAGTGGCAAGAATATTCATGGCGAAGGAGTGGCTCCGGATGTAGAAGTTAAGGCAGGGGAAGATCCAAAGGTGGACCTACAGTTACAGAAAGCAATTGAAGTATTAGAAGGCTAGCTTTTTTCAGGGAAAATTCAGGCGGGAGTATATTATAATAAATATATGAAAGAACAAGCTAACTTCAAACATTTATTTACCGGCTTAGGGATGGGGGTGGTGTTGACTTTGGCGGTACTAAGTGGTGCGATATTGGACCGAAAAGTGGGAATAAAAATAGTTGATAAAATAATCGGAAAGATGGAAAAAGTCGAGTCGGTAGTCAGTGGGAAAAGGGAAATAATCGATGAAGAATCGGTGGTGACGACGGTAGTGGAAAAAGCGACAGTCAGTGTGGTGACGGTATCTATTAGTAAAACTAATGTAGTTAGTTTGGATCCATTTTGGGGGATGGATTTCTTTGGCGGGTTTTTTGGGGCCCCCAGTCAACAGAGAGAGCAAAAAATCGAACAGGATATTGGGACTGGATTTATCATCAGTGAAGATGGACTAATAGTTACCAATAAGCATGTAGTGGCAGATACTAGTGCAAAATATCGGGTAATTATCGGGAAGGATGAAGTGGCGGAAGTAACTAATATTTATCGGGATCCGATTAGCGATTTGGCCATACTTAAGGTGAATAAAATTGGTTTAACTCCGGTGAAATTGGGTGATTCGGACAAGTTAAAAGTAGGCCAGACAGTGATTGCTATCGGTACGGCTTTGGGTGAGTTTAGATCGACGGTAACCAAGGGGGTGATATCGGGATTGGGAAGAGGAATAACGGCCGGGAGTCCGTTTGAGGGGAGTGAGAAGTTGGATAACGTGATTCAAACCGATGCGGCCATAAATCCCGGTAATTCCGGAGGACCTTTGTTTAATTCCGGTGGTGAAGTAATCGGGGTAAATGTGGCAGTATCTCAGAGTGGGCAAAATATTGGATTTGCCCTACCGATAAATATTGTTAAAGAATCAATTGGTAACTTTAAAAGCACGGGGCAATTTGACCGACCGTATTTGGGGGTAGTTTATCGGATGGTGAGTAAGCAGGCAGCGTTATTAAATGAGGTTCCTAGCGGTGCTTATGTGGTGGAGGTGGTATCGGGAAGTCCGGCAGAGAAGGCAGGAGTAAAAGTGGAGGATATTATTACCGAAGTAGACGGTAAAAAGCTATCCGATGAAAGAAATACGGTATTATCAACTTATATTAACACCCGAAAGATAGGGGATACTATAACTATGAAAATCTGGAGGGACAAAAAAGAAATCGAGATTAAGGTGATGCTGGAGAACAAGAGCTAGAAAGGACGGTAAGTTCTAATAACATTTCTAAAAGATCGCCGTCGAGGCATTTAGATAAAGGAAATTCTTTGTTGATACGATGATCTTTGATTTGGTTTCGGGCATAGTTATAGGTACGGATTTTATCAGCCCGCATAGCTAAACCGATTTTGTCGCGGGTGGAGCCGGTAGCAGCCAGGCGCCGGTCTTCCTCCATTTGCCAGAGTTTGGCACGAAGAAGGTCGAGAGCAATTCCCCGGTTTTGTTGTTGGGAGCGTTCTTGACGCACCGAAAAGGTGAGGCCGGTGGGTTTATGAAGGAGACGAACCGCGGTTGATACTTTGTTGACATTTTGACCACCGTGACCGCCGGCCCGGGTGGCAGTGATTTCAATATCATCGGGATTAAACTGGACGTCAGAAGAGGTAATTTGAGGAAGAACAACAATGGCGACAGTGGAGGTATGAATTCGGCCATGTTTTTCAGTGACCGGAATTCGTTGAACCCGATGAGTACCGGTTTCCCATTGGAGCTGATCGAAGGCACCAATACCGGAGATTTTGATAATGTTGGTATCAATTTGAGAGGTAAGCCATCCGACCTTGGTAGCATAACGCGTATACATGCGCATTAAATCATTCATCCAAAGACCGGATTCTTCACCACCTGGACCAGGACGAAATTCAAGGATGGCAATGTTGGGATTGATGGTGGGCATCTAATTCAATTTTTCTTTCTCGATTTTTTTGGTTTTATCAGATTTTTTAGCCAATTTTTTAGCCTTGTAGGCGGTACCTTGAGCTTGTTTTTCACGAAACTTATCAATTCTTCCTTTAATGTTTACGAATTTTTGAGTACCCGTAAAGAATGGATGGCATTTTGAGCAAACTTCGACTTCGATTTTTTCGACAGTAGAACCGGTGGTAAATTTGTTACCACAGGCACAAGTTACGGCGCAGTTATCAAAATATTGAGGGTGAATAGTGGCTTTCATAGGAGTGATTATATCAAATAAGTTCAGGTTAGGATATTATTGATTTATGAAATCCCAAGTGAGTTTGTACAAAAACAATTATCTATATATTCCAGTGAAAGTAAGGAAGTTGTTGGGTATTTATAAGAAGAAAGCTGAATTATCGTTTATATGTGAAAAAAATTGTGTTCAATTAAAAGTTTTAGATTAAGAGAGTTGAGCCAAAAGATCTTCTTGGCTAAGAGTTTTTTGGTCGCCGGTGGCCATATTTTTAAGAGTGACGAGATTTTTTTCTATTTCATCGGGACCGATGACGGCGACAAAGGGAATACCCTTATCGGAGGCATATTTGAATTGCTTGCCGAGTTTAATATTCGGATCGGGGTAGAGTTCAGTGTTGACATTGTTTTGTCTTAACTGTTTTGATAATTCGGCCGACTTGTCAAATAGGTCGGAGGAAAAGACGGTGACAAGAATTTTAGAGATGGTTTTAATTTCAGGTATTAATTTAAATTCTTCTAGGGCTTCTAGGGTTCGATCAAAACCAAGACCAAAACCAGTGGCAGGAATGTCGATACCGGAAATATTTTTGATTACCTTGTCAAATCTTTCTCCTCCCAGAACAGATCCGCCAGATGATCCAGTTATTTGTACTTCCCAGATTGGTCCATTGGAGTAGGAAAAGGAGCGAGCGAGGGTTGGTTCAAATGCATACCAACTTTGTTCGAATCCAAGTTTGTCTAGGTAATTAAGGATTATCTTGATAGTTTCGTTTGGTTGAAGATTCTTAACAAAACTAAGATATTCTTTGGCTTTGGCGATGTTAATACCTTTTGAAACCATTTCATCAATTACTCCCTGATTACCGATTTTACTAAGCTTGTCGATGGCGACAATGGCTTCGTAGGGAAGATCTTTAAGGAGCTCACGATCGCTGATGAGGACTTTGGCTTGCTTGAAACCAAGTTGACGATAGATATCGATTGATAGGGCAATAACTTCGGCGTCGGCATAGGGAGAAGTGATACCAAATATATCAGCATCGCATTGAGTAAATTCTCGGTAACGACCTTTTTGGGGTTTTTCTGATCGAAAGGCAGATTGGATTTGATAGCGACGGAAAGGAAATGGAAGAGAAGAGGCAAAACGAGCAACAACTCGGGCGGTGGGAACTGATTGATCGTAACGGAGAGCGACCCTGCGGCCACCTTGATCTTCGAATTTAAAAAACATACTTTCACCCTCGCCAATTTGGTTTTCAAAAATTTCCAGTGGTTCAAGAGTGGGAGTTTCCAGAGGGTCAAATCCCCATTGCATACAAATTTGGGCTAGACGATTTCGAAGCCATTGACGTTTTAAGGCATCTTTAGGTAGGAAATCGCGAAAACCTTTGAGAGGTTGAGTTTTGTTTTGTTGATCATTCATAGTTTGATTTTAACATTGTAAACTCCCCGGAATTCGGGGAGGGAGTTAGTGAATACTATTCCGTTCCCAATCTGGGCTGTAGCCAGTGATTTTTTTAACTTCAATTACAGCCTTTTCTGATGTGGATAACGGAACAATGACTCGAAGAGTACCTCCAAGAGGAAATCTGGGAGAGGGAGAGATGGGTCGACGAATAGCGGGCGGAGCCCATTCGTTTACTTCCCGACGGATAATAGTCAATTGTTTCTCATTGACCTTGAAGCATCGGTAATAAACTTCCTCGAAGTTGGGAGTTTCTATCGGTTTTTCGTTGTCATATTGGCTCATATTTTTTATTTAATATTTAATTGGGACTAAAAAAAGCCCCGGTTTACGGGGCTTTATGGAGAGATTGCTTCGCTTACGCTCGCAATGACAGGGAAGCGGTCACAGAAACACCCCGCGGATTGGTGACCACGGTATGGGTGCGATGGATAAATACAAATTTTATTAGCATAAAATTTTGAAATTCTAAATCCTAAATTCTAAAGATTGATTTATTTAGGTTTTAGAGTTTAGATTTTTAATTATTAACTTGGGGTGGTATACCGGACTTGAACCGGCGACCTTTCCCTCCACAGGGGAACGCTCTAAACCAGCTGAGCTAATACCACCAGGTAAATGTGCTATCCCGATGCTCAAGGATTCGATCGGGATTGTGTCTTTAGGAAAATTTTATCACTGCGTTCAAAATTTCACCTAAAGAAACAAAAAAACCCGCCTCTTGGCGGGGTGTGGATCAAGCAAAAGTCCGCCAAGGGTTAATTGGCGTGATGATGGGTAGATTTGCTTGATAGATTGATCATCGAGGGTATTTTATCAGAAATTTAGGGTATTAATCAAGGGTGATGATTTTAATGGAAACAAGACTCTGGCGGGAGAGGGGATCAGCTGTGGCCACGACAGCGATTTTTTGACCAATTTTAATTGATTCGAGAGAAGCTTTTTGGCCGGTTTGCCGAAGAATTTTGGTTTTGCCGACAGTGTATTTAATTTGATATTGACTGTTTTTGTTGGAATAGGGGATGACAACAAGGATTGGAGAAGAGGTGGAGATATCGACAACCCGACCAAAAATAATTTGATTGGGATTTTGAAAGCTTTTTTGGGGGGTGAGGATGAGTCGTTTAATGGCAAGTTGTTGATTTTTGTCCAAAAGACCGATAGCTAAAATCTCCTGACCGATTTTGAGATCGGAGAATTTAATTTTGTTTTGTTTTAGGCCGATATAAATAGTGGTGTCGTCAACGGTGGCTTTCTTGATGAGGCTGGGAGTATCGAAAGAAAGAGTATCGTTTTCGATTTTAGCGATGGTGGCGGTAATGGCTTTTTTTGGGTCAGTTTCTCCTTGGGTTATTTCTTTAAGTTTTTGAGATACTTTCTCTTGAATTACCTGTCTGATTTTTTGGATTTCAGAGCTGGGTGGGGTGGTAGGGCCCGCCGTCGCCAAGGCTATGGCGGGTAAAGTAGGGGTGATCATTCTAATTTAGCAGTGCTATAAGTAACTAATAGTTCAAGACTGTTTTCAATATCGTCGGGGGAAATGGATTTAATATTAAGGAGGTTGACACCTAGATTTAGGCTTAAATCGACTAAGAATGAACCGGAGTTGTCAGCTACAGTTTGATAAGAATCATTGGCGGTGCTTATCAGAACAAAGGAGGAACCGGCAGTGTTACCTTTTAGGGTGATATTGGCGGTTTCGACAATAGATTCGTTTTGGGGATACTCAATAGTTAAGGAGGGGGTAGAAATAACCGGAGTAGTAACGATTGAGTTGGAGGTAGAGATAGGTGTGGGGGTGGGAATACCGGTTATGATTTTTTGAGGGTTGACGGTAACCAGAATATTAGAGACCCCGAAACCAACTATACTTCCGAAAATAATAGCGAGAATAAATCCTTTGAGCATCTGGTAAGTTTGATGATATCATAGAGCTATGGAAATAAGTCAGTATGGTAAGGACAGTATTTTGATTAGAGGAAAAAAAAAAGCAGTATGGTTTAATCCAAGGAAGGGAGATATTGATGTTTTGACCGGAGAAGCGAAGGTAATAATTTTTAAAAACGCTGAGTCGAATTTTTTAGGATTAAACAGCAAAAATGGAGTGGTTATTTGGGGGCCGGGGGAATATGAAGTGGTCGGAATAGAAGTCTGGGGAGCCAGAATAGGGGAGGATGGGGTAATGTATGTATTACAGTTTGAAGGGATAAAGGTAGGATGGTTATCGACGATGGAAATGGAAATTACTGACAAAAAGAAGGAAAAATTGAGTGAGTGTGATTTGCTAATCGTACCGGGGTTGGGGGAAATAAAAGATGTTTGGGATAAGACAAAAGGGTTGGGAGAAAGTTATCTTTTGATTACCGGATTATCAGCTGATTCGCAAAAAGAATTATTGGATTTGGCGGATAGAGAGGATTTAATCCCCTTAGAGAAACTGATAATATCTTCGGAAAATCTGCCGGAGGTAACGGAGGTGGTGTTATTAACAGCGAAATAGGACGGGTACCACCATCTTTTGATGAGGCTGAAGTATCGGTGTTGGGGTCAATATTGATTGATAATGATGCTGTTTTGGCAGTGTCGGAGTTTTTACGGCCGGAACATTTCTATAATGGTAACCATGCCAAAATCTATGAGGCGATGATGGGGTTGTATGAAGCCAGAAGTCCGATTGATTTGGTGACAGTGTCAGGGAAATTAAAAGAGATGAAAGCATTGAAGTTAATCGGGGGTAAAGCTTATTTGGCGCAATTGGCCAATGGGGTGCCGACTTCGGCTAATGTTGAGGCCTACGGCAAAATAATAAAGGCTTTGGGAGTCAAAAGAGAGCTGATAACGGCTGCGGCTCGAATTACGGAAAAGGCCTTTGATGAGTCACTGTCGGCGGAAGAGTTACTGGACGTAGCTGAACAGGAAATTTTTTCACTAAGCCAGAGACACTTAAAATCGGTACCACTATCACTTAAGGAAGTGTTGACAGCTAGTTTTGATCGGCTGGATGAGCTTCAGAAACGGGGGAGTGGGCTTAGGGGGTTGGGAACCGGTTTTAAATCATTGGATTCAATGCTGGCGGGGATGCAGGATAGTAACCTGATTGTATTGGCGGCCCGACCGGGAGTGGGAAAAACTGCCTTTGCTCTGAATGTAGCCCGGTATGTGGCGGTGGAAGAGAAGTTGCCGACCTGTGTTTTCTCTTTAGAAATGAGTAAAGAAGAATTATCAGACAGACTGTTGGTGAGACAGGGGTTAATTGATGCCTGGAAGTTAAAAACCGGCCAGCTATCTGACGATGATTTTACTTCATTGTCGGAAGCAATGGGAATATTAGCTGAAGCTCCACTATATATAGATGACACTCCCGGTTTATCGGTGACGGAGTTACGAACCAAGGCCAGGAGGTTGCAGGTAGATAAGGGGATTAAGTTTGTGGTAGTAGATTATTTGCAGTTGATGCATGGGAAAAATCGGGAAAATCGGGTGCAGGAAGTTAGTGAAATATCGCAGGGATTAAAAAATTTAGCCAGAGAATTGAGGATTCCCATATTAGCAGTGGCTCAACTAAACCGACAGATGGAAGCCCGGGGGGGGCGACCGAGGTTGTCGGACTTACGGGAGTCGGGGAGTATTGAACAGGATGCGGACGTAGTCATGTTTTTACATCGGGAGGATGAGGAGGTTAAAGAGATGATAACTTTAAGTATTGAAAAACACCGTAACGGACCGACGGGGCAGTTTGGTTTGTATTTCAATGGCAAGCAAGTCAGCTTTTTTGATGTGGAGAAAAAAGGGTAAATGTCATTTGTTTAGAGATGGCTACGCCTTGTTCGCAATGATATTGGAGTGGTAAATTTAAAAGATGAAAAAGATAGTCCCTTGTGTTTATATCGTGACCAATAAAACTAATCATGTATTATACGTTGGAGTGACAAATAATTTGTTACGGAGAATATATGAGCATCGAGAAAAACAGATTAAGGTAGGGTCGAGGTTGAAGAAGATGATGCTAGTCGAGAAATTCAATTCAGATTGGAAAGATTTGTATTCAACTTTGATATGAAAACCATGGGGTGGTGATTGCTTCGGGATTACCCCCGCAATGACGATAAAATTTGAGGTGAAAAAAAGGGTAAGAGATGTATAATTTTGATGTTGAAGTGCTACAAGTTTTAATAGAAGGTGGGGTTTATAGAAGATTTGAAACTCATGATGGTGTTACGGGTTCACGAGTGTCGTTTTGTTATGGTGTGGGAGGTGAGTTTATTGGTGATTTATCGGAGAGAGCAATGGATTTAAATTTGTCTTCATCGAAGATTCGTGAGCAGATATTGAGTGCGGTGTTTTGATTTATCAAAGCTGGAATATGTGAGATAATTTGATTGGTTTAAAAAAGATTGCCGACGTGGCGGAACTGGCAGACGCGCACGACTCAAAATCGTGTGGTAGCAATACCGTGTGGGTTCAAGTCCCACCCTCGGCACTTATGTGGCAAATATTAGTGGGAACAGTGGGGTTGTTGGTTTATCTTTACTTAACCTGGCGGGTTCTTAGGAATAATTACAAGGAGGAAGATGTAGCGGCATTTGGCTGGATATCACTTTTGACGTATCTTTTAGGAAGTCGATTGGCCTATGGTTTTGTTTACTGGGGGGTATGGGCAGAAAATCCCATAAAATGGTTGGAATTTTGGAAGATGGGAGAAAGTAACGTGATTGGCGGATATTTATTTTGGATATCTATGGTTTGGTTGGTGGCAACGGATCGGGGCTGGAAATTTTTTTCTCTGGCAGAAGATAATTTGTGGCTATTGTTGTGGCTAAACGGAGTGTATTTTACGGTATCCGAAAAGTGGTTGCCGGTACTATTATTGTTTCTGGTGGCTCTAATAAGTCGGTGGCTTAAGGGAAGATATCGGTCTTTTGTTTGGTATAAAAGCGGCCGAAAAGGCTTTTTATATTTGACGGCAAATATAATCATATTTTTAGGAATGTCCCTTATTTATAGTAATATTTACTACATTATTCCTGCCTTGATTTGTGGGGTGGAATTGGGTATTCTTGGTGGTGAACGTAATTCCTGATAAATTAACCCGAAGGGTAAAGAAGTACCTCGAGAAGAGGATTGTTGAGCTTAAAAAAAGTGAAAAGAAATTAAAGAGAGGTGACCCGTTTTCTGATAGCACCCGGGCGACTAATAATTCTTTGGAAGAAGATGTAGATGAGCAGATTGGTCATTTTGAGTCGGAGATAAAAGTAAGTTTTATTAAAAAACAAATAATTGAATTTCGTAAAGCTTTGTCAAAAATTAAAATTGGAAAATACGGGATTTGTGACAAGTGCGGAGAAATGATCGATACTGACCGGTTAGCGGTTAGACCGGAAGCGACAGTGTGCATGACATGTGAAAAAGAGGGGGAGTAGAGAATGGTGGAAAACACCGGAATAAGTTTTGGAATTAATTTGCCAGGAATAGTAGTGGCGGAGATTTTAGCATTGGTAATAGTGGGAGTATTTGTCATAAAAAACAAAAACAGTCTTGGATGGTGGCTTCTTTTGTTGGGAGGGGGACTGAATCTAAGGGAAAGGCTACTTTTCGGAAAGGTGACGGATTATTGGCCGATTTTTAAAACCGGGATTTATAACAATATTAATGATTATCTAATATTTATTGGTTTGGTCATGGTAATTTTTAGAAAATGGAAGAAATCAAAATAAATTTTGAAAATAACGATTTACTGGTGCTGGAAAAACCGGCAGGAGTGGTAGTAACCAATGAAAATAAACGGGAGGTGGAAACGGTTGAGGGGTGGCTTTTGAAAAATGGATTGGGAATAGGGCTAAGGCGGCAAGGGATAGCACACCGACTGGATAAGGGGACTTCGGGGTTATTATTGGTCGCAAAAACAGAAGAATATTTGGAATATTTAAAATATTTATTTAAAGAGAGAAAAATAGCAAAACGATATTTAGCTTTGGTTTCGGGAGAGATCAGCACTGATGGGGTAATTGAAATGCCGATTGGAAGAAGTCAGCGATATTTTGGACGTTTTAAGGTGAGAGAAGACGGGAAGATCTCAGAAACCCATTTTAGTCGAGAGGCGGTAATTAACTTTTTAAAAAGAAAATATAGCTTAGTTTCGATTGACTTAAAAACGGGAAGAACTCATCAAATACGGGTACATTTCCGGTATTTGGGTTGGCCATTGGTGGGGGATATGACTTATGGTGGTGAGATGGACCTGGGGATTGACAGACCATTTTTACATGCTGCCGAGATCAGTATCAATGATTATGGGGGTAAGTTGATGCACTTTGAGTCAAAGATTCCCGCTGACCTGAAAAGTTTATTAAATAGGATGGGATATGAAGATCAAAGTTAAATTACTATCGGTTTTGATAGGGATAGTTATGTTGGGGTGGGGTGGATGGTGGGCTTATCAGTCTTCCTGGAAGGGGGGTGATTTTTTAATAATGGAAGTAGAGAAGGAGAAGCTGACATTTGTTAATATTTCACCCTCCCGGGGAATGATAAACAGCTTATTAGTTTTGGGATCAGTTGATTTGTGGATACCAAACGGAATGGGGTATTACCCAACATCAAAATTACAACTTATTCTAGAGCAGGAAAACAGTCAGCCTAATTTAGGTAAAATGGTGGCTTTTTACAATTTCGGCCTTTGGCCTGTTTCGGTAATATATAACGAAGATTGGCAAAATAACCGTTGGTTGTGGAAAAATCTTGGTCCTTTGGGGTGGTTGCGTTTCCGGTTACAGGCCGATGATTGGTTGCAAAAAAAGGAAGCTATATCGGGTGACTTATCTTTAGCGAAAGAAAGCTTGGAGGAAAAGATACCCAGGGATATGGCTGAAAATGATGTGATTGAGAAAAATATTCGATTGGTGGTGGTGAATGCGTCCGGAAAGAATGGATTTGGAAATATGGTAGCTGATAGATTGGGGTGGTGGGGGATTATGGTGACAACGGTAGATACCCGCGAAGAAGAGGATGGGTGTCAAATAAACTACAACAGTGAAGTAAGGGCGGAAAAAGATATTTCCCAAAAATTGGCGGATATTTTAGTCTGTAAGACTAAAGGAGTAAGTGGTGGTGGGATGGAGGTGGTGTTGGGGAAGGGGATTGAGGAGATGATAAAATACAGTGAAACTTATGTCAGGACATTCTAAATGGGCCAATATAAAAAATCGAAAAGGGGCAGTGGACAAAAAAAGAAGTGAAGTTTTTACTAAGGCGTCGCGAAATATTATGACGGCTTTGCGGTTGGGGGGAGTAGGCTTGAAAACAGCCATAGAACAGGCTCGGGAAGTGAACATGCCCAAAGAAAACATCGACAGATTAATGAAACGATACGAAGAAAGAAAAGTAAACTTGGAAAAATGTCGTTTTGAGGGTTTTGGGCCTTTGAATGTACCGCTTATTATTGAGGCGGAAACGGATAATAAAAACAGAACCTTGGGGGAAATTAAGTTACTTTTCAGGAATTATGGAGGGAAGATAGGGAGTGAGGGATCAGTGGATTTTATGTTTGATAGGGTGGGGGAGATTGAAACTGAAAGAATATTAACTGATGAGGAACAATTGTTGTTAATTGAACTTGGGGTGAGAGATTTTGAGGAAAAGATGGTGATTACCGAAGTGAATAGTTTAACCTTGATCGGGGATAAAATTAAAGAAATGGGAATAGGGGTAAAAACGGAGGAAGTGGTCGAAAGATGTAAACAAAAGATAAGATTGATCTCGGAAGATGAAGTAGTGAAGATAATGGATTTAATAGATGCTTTGGAGGAAAATAGTGACGTTATTAATGTATTTTCAGGGTTTGAATTTCAATGAATATTTCTAAACATTGGCGCTATTTGATTTCGACGATAATATTGGGAGTAGGGCTGTATTTGTTTTTATCCTTGCCGGTGGATTCACGGTATCTAGGGATTGTCTTAGAATTGGTTTTGGTGATATTTTGTTTTTGGTTTGGGTTGGGAATTATTTTTGAGAGAGGGGTATATAACAAGCTAATGACGGCGATTTTGCCAGTATTGTTGACCTTGGGTTACGGTTTATTTGTGGTCTTGTTGCCGTCGAGTCAGATCAGTTTTTTGATATATGCGGCAGCGTTTGGGGTAATGATCTATCTGATATTTTTGGTGGAGAATGTATTTTTGGTGGCGATTGGCTATAAAACAGTACCGCTATATCGGGCGGCTTATACGGTCAGTTTAATTTTGGTATTGTTAACTGCCTTTTTTCTGTTTGATAGTATGTTGTCTTTTAGGCTACCCTTTTGGGGTAATTCACTCTTGGCTCTATTTATTACAATATTGTTGTTTTTATATCAGTTTTGGGCAATAGCAATTGATCTGCCCGACGATGGAAAGGGTAGGGGGAGATGGGTGTATATTTTAGTAGCTGCTTGGATAGTAGGCCAAATGGCTTTGGTTTTTTCCTTTTGGCCGGTGGGGATATTTAAAGGGTCAGTGTATTTAGTATCAATAATCTACCTTCTCTCCGGCCTATTTCAGGCGGATATCAAAGATAGATTATTCAAAGGGGTAGTAACCGGGTATATATTGACAGGAATTGCCATACTTACGGCAATAATTGTTACAAATACGTGGGGTTAGAAAGTGGTTGGTGGGGGAGTTGAGAGGAGAATTGGGTAGAAAATTAGGATTGGGGTTGGGGAATTGAGGGATTTAGATAGATTTAATGATAGGTGATTAGGTTAAAATATTATATATACAAAGCTAAAGATAGGCAATATTTGATGGTAAACTAGGGGAGTGGGGAAGCGCCCACCACGGCGGGTAAATTTTCACGGATAATCCAGTTATTTTCATAATAATTATAGGATATTATAGGACTGTATAATGTTATAGTATGATACAGTCTATGTGGAAAAGTTATTAGCAGTCGACTATATCAAACTGAAGGAAAGAGAAGGGGTTCTGGGTAGAGAAGGAAGTATATGGGTAGAGTCTTAAAAATAAAACGTATTAGTGATGAATTGGAGATGGGGTGGAGGGACAATGTTAATGTCCCTCACCTAGCGGATGCAGAACCTTTTAACCATAGTCGCACAATGTATCTTTTGCGACTATTTTCAAAAGAGAAGTAGGGGGAGTGATTAAAATAATTATCAATTATAAATTGGCAATTACGAATTATTAAGAATAATGATTTTATATTTATTTATTAATTAGTGTCAATTAGTCCTCCATCTTCGGGATGTTCTTTAGAAATTTTTTATACCTAAATGCCCCAATTGACACTTCCCTGCCTTCATATTTTGGAGAAGTAGAGAGTATGTGCCTATAATAAGGCATAAATTATATATGACTTCACTAAAGGCCCCAGAAATGAAGATTTAGTTGATTTTGTGCTACGATAGTCTTAGAAATATGAAATTGGAGGAAGGAATCGTTAGATTTTTAGAACATTTAGAAATTGAAAGGAATGCTTCAAAGTTAACGGTTAGAAATTACCGACATTATTTGGAAGTGCTGTTGACCTATCTTCAGGCCTCAGGGATTACGGAACCGACACTCGGTGATATTAATCAGGAGACAATTAGAAAGTTTAGATTGTATTTATCACGGTTACCGGGCTTACGAGGTATTATGAAAAGTGTGACCCAGGGCTACTATGTGATAGCCATTCGATCTTTTTTAAAATGGTTGGTTCGAAACGATTTTCAGGTAATGCAGCCGGAAAAAATAGAAGTTCCAAAAAATGCTGAACATTCCTTAAAATTTCTAGATGAAGATCAAATTGGGAGGTTGTTGTCTCAGCCAATATTGTCAACCAAGATAGGCTTAAGGGACAGGGCCATTCTGGAATTATTGTTTTCTACTGGGTTACGGGTATCGGAAGCGGTAGCTTTAAATCGGGATCAGATTAACTTGGAGAGTCGGGAGTTTGGAGTTGTTGGGAAAGGTGGTAAGGCCCGGGTAGTGTTTGTTAGCCAACAAGCAGCAATGCTGATAGACAGATATATAAAGTCACGGGTGGATAGGTATAAACCATTGTTTATCCGTTTTGGAGGAAAAAAGGATGTAGCTAGTAGCGACGAGGAGTTAAGATTATCGGCCAGATCAATTCAGAGGTTGGTGAAACATTATGTTCGACAGGCCAAAATTCCGGTTGATGCCACTCCTCACACTTTACGTCATTCTATGGCAACTGATTTGTTGCGTTCCGGGGCCGATCTGCGGTCGGTTCAGGAATTGTTGGGTCATCGTAATATTGCCACTACTCAAATCTATACCCATGTGACCGATTCCAGGTTGCGGGAGGTACACCAAAAATACCACTTAGGAAATAGGGAAAAAAAGATATAATTACTATATCATTCTATATCACTTGTTTTATTAAGACTCCCCTTTCGGAGAGGATAAATCGCATTGGTAAGAAAATTTTTTAGAGTTTGTGAGAAAAAGTTTCAAAAAAATTGGACAAATTTTACTGGTAATAGTATGATTCAGAAATTTTACGGAATTGGGAATAATACACAGACTGTTGGAAACATTATATTAATTTTTGGAGGTAATTTGTCCAGAATTAAACTGGATCAATATGTAACCAGTGTGTCCTATAGTTGGGTGTTTATGCCAAAGGATGCCATAAAATTGTAATTACCACTCCCCTACCTTCAAGTAAACGTTGTTTTTGCCGTAATTTAGGCCTATGTTGGGTTTTTATATCTGACTAACAGTCACGCTATTAGACTGCCAATTAAGGTAATCAGAGGAAGGCTATCTTATAATAGTTAAAAACTAGTTGGCCTATAACAAAAAATGGTGAAAGCCTATAAGATCGTGAGGCTGTTAACTCTGTCCTCTGAGGTTTTAAGTCTCATTAATATAACGCCGCGAGTATTTCGGGAAAGAACGGGAATATTTTTTAAGGGTAATTTAATAGTGACTGCTTTTTTAGAGATTAGTATTAAAAGCTCTGTTTTTTCATTAACAACGGCGGTAGCAGCAATATTGCCGGTTTTAGTGGAAAGATTAGACACCTTAACACCAATACCTCCTCGTTTTTGAAGTGGGTAGAGATAGACATCACTTCTTTTACCGACTCCGTTTTCGGTTACCACCATTAAATGTCGAAATGAGGACTGGCTTCTTTTTGGGGGGAGAATGTCCATGGAGATAACTTCATCCTGGTCTTTGAGGGTAATTCCCCGAACTCCCCGGGTGTGTCGGCCCATGGGACGGGTATCGGTTTCGTTGAAACGAATACATTTACCCATTTTGGTAGCCAGAAATATTTGATCATTACCGCCAGTGGTCTTGGCCCAGATGAGTTGGTCACCGATATCTAATTTAATGCTGGTAAGCCCAGATTGGCGGATGTTGGCAAATTTTTCAATAGCTGTTTTTTTGATAACACCCTTACGGGTAGCCAGAATAATAAATTTGGAATCGGATACTTTGGCAATCGGAAGAATGGCTTCGACTTTTTCGCCGGTGACGATGTTAATTAAGTTAACTACTGCTTGTCCTTTTGACTGTCGGGAGGATTCGGGAATTTCCCAAACTTTGGTTTTGAAACAACGACCTTTGTTGGTAAAAAAGAGGAGATTGTCGTGAGTATTGACGTTAAACAAGCTCTCGACTTCGTCTTCGGTTTTGGTTGACATTCCGCTGATACCCGTGCCTCCCCGTTGCTGGGTGCGATAGGTATCTTGAGGTAAACGCTTGATATATCCACTTCGGGTGATGGTAACCAGGGTTGGTTCGGAAGGAATCAGATCTTCCTCACTAAAATCGGCCAGGTCCCGGACAAAGATTTTAGTCAGTCTGGGATCAGCATATTTTTCCTTAACTTCTCGGTTTTCGTTTTTTAGAATGGTAATCATTTTACCGGCAATAGTGATAATAGCGGTGAGGTTGCTAATGACTTTTTGGATGTTGACATATTCATCTTCAATTTTTTGACGTTCTAGGGCAGCTAAACGTCTAAGTTGCATTTCAAGAATGGCATTGGCCTGAAGATCGCTTAAAGAGAATTTTTCCATTAGATTCGTTTTGGCAGTATCAGCAGTTTCTGAAGCTCGGATGGTTTTGATGACCGCATCCAGATTGTCCAGGGCAATTTTTAAGCCTTCAAGAATGTGAGAGCGTAAATAGGCGGCTTTTAAATCAAAAATAGTTCGTCGGTGGATGATTAACTCTCGGTGACGGAGAAAGAGAAGTAAAAGTTGGCGAAGGTTTAGGGTTTGGGGAATACCGCCAACCAGAGCCAACATGTTGGCAGAATATGATGACTGAAGCGGAGTATATTTATAGAGTTTATTTAAAATTGATTTGGGTTTACCGGTTTTTCTAATTTCCAGAACTACCCGAATACCATGGCGATCAGATTCGTCGCGAAGATCACTGATTCCTATGATTTTTTTATCGGTAGCTAACTGGGCTATCTTTTGCACCAGCTCGGCTTTGTTGACCTGATAGGGAATTTCGGAAATAATAATCCTGATTTTACCGGATTTAGTTTCGGTGATTTCGGCACGTCCTCGGAGAGAAAATTTACCCCGGCCTGTTTGATACATTTCAATAATGCCTTTTTTGCTAAAGATCTCGCCGGCGGTGGGAAAGTCCGGACCGGTGATGAACTGACAGAGGTTTTCGACGGTGGCGGTGGTTTCCAAGTTGAAGTGTTGTTGTTCAAGAGTGGTAACCGGAAGAAGAATTTTTTCGATAGTGGTGAGGTTTTTTTGAATCAGAGGCTTGATCTCTAAGTCAGGGGTTGTTTTTTCTAAATGACAATTGTCAAGAATATAATCTATGCCATCGCAGAGTTCACCAAGATTATGGGGTGGAATTCGAGTCGCCATACCGACAGCAATACCGTCGGCGCCGTTTAAAAGTAAATTAGGAATTCGAGAGGGCAGTACGGTTGGTTCAAGGGTGGTAGCATCGTAATTATCCATCATGTCTACGGTTTCCTTATCAATGTCGGCAATTATTTCCGGGGTCAAACGACTCATTTTGACTTCGGTGTACCTCATGGCAGCCGGCGGGTCGCCATCAATAGAACCAAAATTTCCCTGACCTTTGACTAAAGGATAGCGAAGAGAAAAATCCTGGGCTAAGCGAACCAGGGACATATAAACGGCAGCATCACCGTGAGGATGATAGGACTTGAGAACATCGCCCACCACGGCGGCCGATTTGACATTTTTGCCGGTAGGTCCCAGACCCATTTTGTGCATGGCATAAATGATGCGGCGGTGAACCGGCTTGAGACCATCACGGACATCAGGCAGGGCTCGGGAGACGATAACCGACATGGCGTAATCAAGATAGGATTTTTCCATCTCCGGAACAATATCAACGTCAATTATTTTGCCGGCATTGTTGATAAAGACTTTGTCGTCTTTAACCATTTTGTTAGGAGTGTTATCTTGCGGCATATTTTATATATCCAGCGTGGCTAGGTGGGCGTGGGTAACAATAAATTTTTTTCGGGGGGGTACTTCTTCGCTCATCAGGGTCCGGAAGACCTCATCAGCTTTTTGAGCATCAGCAATGGTAATTCGCTTAAGAATCCGGGTTTCCGGATTCATAGTGGTGGTCCAGAGTTGTTCCGGATTCATTTCACCTAAACCCTTGTAGCGTTGAACCGAATATTTTTCGTCAGTAGAGAGTCCGGTTAAATATTTTTCTTTTTCTTCTTCGGTGTAGGCATATTTAATAGATTTACCCTGTTTTACGGCATAAAGAGGTGGCATGGCAATATAAACATAACCTTTTTCCACGGTATAGGAAAGGTGACGGAAAAGAAGAGTCAGCCAGAGAGTGTTGATGTGGGAGCCGTCAACGTCGGCATCGGCCATTAATATTATTCGGTGATAGCGGAGTTTTTCCGGATTAAGTGAATCCCCGATACCCATACCGATGGCAATAATTAAATCCTTAAATTTATCGGAATTAACAATCTTATCCAGACGCATACTTTCAGTATTTAGACCTTTTCCCCAGAGAGGCAAAATGGCTTGAAACTTGCGGTCCCGGGCTTGTTTGGCAGAGCCGCCGGCGGAATCCCCTTCGACCACAAAAATTTCACATTCCTCCGGTTTTTTTGATTGGCAGTCGGCCAATTTTCCCGGAAGTCCCAGGGAATCAAAGGCACCTTTGCGCATAATAGCATCTTTGGCAGCTTTGGTGGCTTTGCGGATTTGGATGGTTAAGAGGGTCTTGCCGACAATGGTTTTGGCAATATCAGGATGTTCTTCGAAAAATATATCCAATTCTTCCCGAACAATTTTGGCAACAATGGGTTGGACTTCAGAATTGCCTAACTTTCCTTTAGTTTGACCTTCAAACTGAAGATCTTTACTTCCCATTTTGATAGAAATGATGGCGGTAAGACCTTCACGGACATCGTCGCCGGTAATGGAGTCATCCTTGTTTTTAACCATCTCTTTCCGTTCGGCGTAATCTTTGATAGATTTGGTTAGAGCAGTTTTGAAACCGGAGAGGTGGGAGCCGCCTTCATGAGTGTTAATGATATTGACGAAAGAAGGGGTGTTTTCCTGAAAGGAATCATTGTATTGGATGGCAACTTCGGTATCAATTCCTGAATCAGCCCGATGGAGGTAGATGGGAGGATGAAGAACAGTTTTACCTTTGTTGATTTCGGACAAAAGTGAGAGAATGCCTCCTTCAAAATAATAATGGTGCTCACCGCCATCCCTTTGATCAAAAAAATGAAAGTATATTTTACTGGTTAGATAAGCACGATCCTTAAGCGAGCGGATAATGGTTTTGGTATCTAACTCAATTCCCTCTTTAAAAATTTCCGGGTCGGGGGAAAAAGTAACTGTGGTTCCGGAAACAGTGTTGGGAATTAATTTTTCCAATAAGGAAACTTTGGTTTTAGGAATAGTGGTCAAAGAACTTTTTACCTTACCTCGGGAAAATTCCATGGAATATATTTTTCCGTCCTGGCGAACTTCAACCTGATAAAGATTACTTAAAGCATTGACGCAGGCGGCACCGACACCGTGGAGACCACCGGAGATTTTGTAGGCAGTACCTTCGAATTTACCACCAGAGTGCAAGGTAGTCATAATCACTTCCAAGGCTGGTTTTTTGTATTTGGGCATGATATCAACCGGAATTCCCCGGCCATCATCGGCGATAGTGGCTGAATTATCAGGATGAACAATGACCCAAATGTTTTTAGCAAAACCAGCCAGGGCTTCATCGATACAGTTGTCAATAATCTCATTAAGACAATGGTGAAGACCGGTAATATCGGTGGAGCCAATATACATGGCTGGTCGTTTACGAACCGGTTCAAGACCTTCAAGAACCACAATTTGCTGACCGGTATATTTTTGATCCATAAAACCCCTCTGTCCTTCGGACACCTCCCCTTCAAAAAGGGAGTTTTACATTGATAAACATCCGAATTAGTGAGATAAATTAATTGTAGCAGATATAAATAGCTTAACAATAGGCAAAATAGCCGGAAAGATCGGGGAAATTTGGAATAAAAACTGTATCAAATTATATCAAAAAGATCTAGATTTTTAGGCCGATTATAAGGCAAAATTTGCATTGATTAATAGAATGAATTATAATACAAGCTCAGTATGGGAAATAGACAGTTGGTTGGGGTTGAGAAGGGGGTAACAATTGTGGATTTTAGAAATAGAAGAGGGATTGTTGTTTCTAGTGATGAGACGATAGATAAGGAGACAATAATGAGAATGACAGGATTCAATGGAAATGTGTTGTTCACGCTTCCTGAAGGAATTAGTTTTAAGTGAGGCGGTTTAGGAGCGGCTTTTGTTTATGGCTTGATAGCCGATGATGGTGGCGGCTAAAAGGACATTGAGGGATTTGTTGACACCGAACATGGGGATTTCAACAATTTGGTCACAAAGTTTTAGAATCGACTCCCCTACTCCATTAACTTCAGAGCCGGCGATGATGGCCAGAGGAAATTGATAATTGGCTTTTTGATAATTAACACTTTTTTTATTTTGTTCACAGGCGATAAGGTGATAATTTTCGGATTTCAGTTTTTTTAAACAGGTAATGGTATCGGGGTAGTGTTCCCAGGCGACCCACTTCCAAGTGCCAATAGAAGCCCGGTGAATTTTGAGGTTGGGTGGAGTGACCACCGGACCACAAAGACACAGTTTTTTAACATTAAGAGCATCGGCCAAACGAAAAAAAGAACCGATATTGTAGGTATCGACAACATTATCAAGAACAATAACCAGAGGGTTTTTGCTGGATTTTCGTTGATGTCGACTTCCCCGCCCGAGACTACTTTTCCGAAGTTGATGAGAATTTAATTTGAACATGGATTGATTATAACCGAATATTGGGTATTTTTGTGAGTTTCTATGTGGGTAAATTATCAAAATATTATGTAGAGATACGATTAATATATGTAGAGACGTGCCACTGGCGCGTCTCTACATCTGAAAAAGATACAATTAATTTATGGAGAAAAAGTTTGGGGATAAATTTCGGATTAAAAGTGGTCGTCTAAAAAATTGGGATTATTCAAGTCCGGGAATATATTTTGTAACTATTTGTACGTTAAATCATAATAATTTCCTTGGAGAGATTAATAACGGAGTTGTGATTTTATCTGAGAAAGGATTGATTGTTGAAGAAAATCTGAGAAAAATAAGTGCTATATATCCTTTTGTATTGATAGACAAATATGTAGTAATGCCTAATCATGTTCATCTGTTAATTAATATTACTATGCATAAACAAGTAGAGACGTGCCACTGGCGCGTCTCTACTGAAAAGTTATTGAGTCAGAAAAAGATTGGGCAAAACAATAAAGCTGGTGAAGCAATTAAGTATTGGAAAGGAAATTCATTGGGGTCGATTATTAATCAGTTCAAGATGTCGTGTACAAAAGAGATTCGAAAATTGGGTTTATTTTTTGCCTGGCAGAGTAGATATTTTGATGAAATTGTCGGAGATGAAAAACGATATTGGCAGATAATAAATTATATAAAAAATAATCCCAAGGATTGGGGTGAAGATAAACTATTTAGAAACGAGTAGAGACGCGCCAGTGGCACGTCTCTACAATTTTTTCGAAAATATTAGCACGCACCAGCAACAGGTTTGGCGCCAGAAGGATCGGGAAGAGTGGTTTTACACTCTTTGGGGGTGGATTTGAAACCGACACAAAGGGCTTCTTTTAGAACATTGGGCATGCGATAGCGGTCCTGAGTAGCCACCTTCTTGCCGATTTTAAGAGTACCTTTGCCATCCTGGGTGTAGGCTGCCTCCGGTGGGAAAATTTCACCGTTGACCAGTAGAGTTGGTGAACCTTGAACTTTAAACTGTTCAGTTAAGGCGATTTCTTTTTCAATCAAGTCAATACCCTCTTTATTGAAACAGTCAGTAATGGCTTGGGTATCTAGGCCGGCTTTTTTGGCTTCCTGTTCCCAACAGGAATCGGCATTTTGGGCAGTACAGTTTTTATTGACATTATCGATAAAATTCCACCACAGTTTTTTGTCGGAGTTTAAATTCCAGGCACAGATTTCTCGAACGTCCTGAGTTGCTTCCTGGCGACCATGAAGGGAAGCATACATGGTTCCCGATGGAGATTTAATATATTCTTTGCCGCTATTGCATTTATCCAGATTAGCCGAAATGGCTTTTTTACAATCGGAAACAGTGGCAAAATATTTATTTTGGACATAAAGATCGCATTGGGCTATATCGCCGGAGCGGCTTTTACAATAAGTGTTGAGGTTGTCAATTTTGTCAAAGATGTAGTGTGGAGTGATGTTGGCTTTGTCTTTGAATAAATCGTAAACCGGTCGAAGAATATCTTCAATTTGGTTACCGTAGGGACAAAAACTCATGACGAAGAATTGGAGTTCAGATTTGGCAACTTTGGCGGGAGCAAAGACATTTTTACTGTCAGTGGGACCGGCAACAGTAGTATTACCCTTAAGTTTGGTCCAGGCAATGCCTGAATAAAAGGCAAGAATTACCATAAGGACGGCGGTAAATATTACTGCCGGAGTGGGAATTTTAACATAGGCTAAACTGACAGGTTCTTTTTTTATCATAAAGAAAGTAAATTTTTAATTATTTTTCAGATAATGAAATTGCCCCGACCGGGCAGGAAGTAATGGCAGTTTTAACGGTATCGGTAATAATATCCGGCTGTTTTTTAACCTTGGCCTTGTAAGTAATTGGGTCCATCTCAAAAGTTTCCGGGTCAATTAAGGGACAGGTGTTGCAGCCGATACATTTATTCTGATCGATGACAACGGTTTGAGACATGAGAAGATTATAACAGAAAACTTTGACGGTATTGAGAAACAAAAGAACCGGAATCAATAATGGCTTTTAGTATTAAGTTAACTCTGGTTTCGGCTTCGTCCCGGGTCAGTTTTTTGATATTGTTTGGAAAATAATGAAAGATTTCATTTCGTCCTTGTTTCCAGGCCGTCCAGAGTTTTTCGGCTAACTCTTCGCCGTCCTGATGAAGGTCGGATAGTTTTTTGTAAATGGAAAAACGACGGTAGCGAAGGGAGGGATTAAGAGTTTTGCCTACCCGAAAACGATCGGATTCGTAGTTATATTGGTCAATAATGTTTAGGCTTAAAAAGAAATCTTTAAGATAACCTTCATAAGCTTTGGCGGCCGGAGCGACAACGAAAGAATAATCATTAATATGATTGTCTTTTAGATAAAGAAGAATGTTTTCAACATCGGAAATCAAAAGATCCTGCTCATGGTTGAGATATTTTTTGGCGGTTGAAAAAAGAGAAGGAGAAATTTGGTTCATGAAGAAGAGATTAAAAGGTAGGTAAAAACTAAAGAGATTAAGGTGAAGAATATTAAATAAGGTTTAAGAGAGTTTAGAGGGAGTTGTTTGTTTTCCCGGGCGAAAAGCCAATCCTGAAGATGCCGGGGGTTTTGAAAAAAGTCATTAAATTCATCAACCAATAGGTGGATATTAACTGCCAAAAGAAAAGCTTTGGCAAAAATAAATTCTGATGAAGTAAAAACAAAAAAGGAAATAAGGACCATTACTACCTGAAAGAAATAGTGATGAAATATTAGATTGGTATGATTGAGGTGGGTGGATTCAAGCAGTTTCAGAAGAGAACGGAAGTCTCCTTTTTTCCAAGCCATGAGAGCCAGCCGACTTTCTTCCAGATTGGGCCGAAGGTAAAACCAAAAAATAAGATGATCAATGTCTAGAATTAGGGAGCCGACCAGAAGTCCCAGAAATAAAAAAATGAAATTGTAATAAACGACGTGGGACAAAAGCCAAATAAGGCTGGCCAAAGAAAAAACAATTAAAAGTGGCAAAAAATGAAGTTGTATTTTTCGTTTCACTATTAAATATTAGCAAAATTGATGTAGAATATTTTTATGTTGAATCAAAATGATGTTAAATTGCTTGAGAAAATATTTATAGGAAAGGATGATTTGAGGAAAGAATTAGAGAAATTAGATAGAAAAGCAGCTGACAGACATTCAAAACTTTTTGATTTAGTTGATGGTTTAGCCAAGGAAATAAGAGATAGCCGTGAATTTAGGATAATAATTAGTCACCAGTTGGATGAAGTAAGGGGTAGATTGGACACATTGGAAAGTTAATTGTTGTCTATATAAATAGAAGGGAATAAGTAGCCATGAGGTGGGAAATTATTGGTGACCAAATGGATTTGGTTTTGTAAAATAGTCGGGATTGACAAAGGCCGAAGAAAAAAACCGGAATAAAAAATGGTGTTGGAAAATTGGGTCGCCAGTGAAGAACGGTGAAGATAAGGGCTGCAGGGAGTACCCCCATTTTATTTACAAAAATGTATCTAAAAATAAATTCTTCTGAAAAGGCAATGGTAAATGGGTAAATAATGTAAAGAATGAGGTATGGTAATTTGATGCCACCAATGAATTGATTGAATATGTTTGAGCCAAAATGGATATGTTTGGCCAGAAATATGGCTAGCGAATACAGAATCCCAAACGATAATCCAAAGAGGATTGAAGATTAATTTATAAAAATAATCTGTTTTATTTTTTTTCCGGTTTTTACAATAAAAAAGACATGGGCAACAAATTCAATTAAAATTACCATTAAATTATTTTATCAATAAATTTATTCATATCGAAGGGCTTCGATAGGAGAGAGACGGCTGGCGCGGCGGGCCGGGGCGATACCAAAAATAATACCGACCAGGGCCGAAACACCAAAGGCGATTAAAATTGAAGAAATTGTGACCCGAGCAGGAAAAAAGTTATTAATGGCCGATGCTCCGAGGCTTCCAAGGAGGATTCCAATAAACCCGCCGATACTTGATAGAATTATGGCTTCAATCAAAAATTGAATTAGGATAGCGCTGGGATAGGCGCCGATGGCTTTTCGAAGCCCGATTTCTCGAGTTCTTTCAGAGACAGTAACTAGCATGATATTCATAATGCCAATACCGCCAACAACAAGGGAAATGGCCGCAATTCCGGCTAAAGCAACCGTGAGAGTTCCGATAATAGTATTGATACTACTTAATAGTTGACTACTATCGAAAACGGTGAAAGCATCTTTATTAAATTTTTTCAACATGGCATTTTTTGCTTCAATTTTTACTTGAGGGACCAAGTCTTTACTAGGAGTTTTAATTAAAATCTGATTGATGTTTTGAGTGCCGTTAAAATCAAAAACATTTCCAAGAGGAGTAAAGGCATATTGGTCAACATCAGGACCTCCAAAACTGCCACCTTTTTTGTCTAAAATCCCAATTATCTTCATATTTTTGCTTTTGACAACTATTTTTTTATTAAGGGCTGAGCCATTGGGAAACAAGTCGTTGGCCAAACTGTATCCCAGGACAATGACATCGCTTTTTTTATCCTCTTCTTCTTTGGTAAAGGATCGACCATTTCCACCGGATGGTTGATAATTGGCGCTGGACGCATATTGATAGGTTGAGCCAACAATGGTGACATTCGTCTTGGTGGTTTTGGATGACTTAATGTTGACGATGCCGATGGACATGGGGACGATGGTGGAACCACGTAGAGCTCGTTTGAGATCAGTGACATCGCTTTGACTGAAAGTAGTGAAGATAAATCGACTCGAAGGTCCGGAACTATTACTGAAACCGCCTTTGTCATCAAAAATTTTACCTGGAGCAATGAAAATAGTATTGCTTCCTAAACTCTCAAATTGGTCACTAATATAACCTTTTAGACCGTTGCCGATAGAAGTAAGTAAAATGACGGAGGTGACACCGATGATAATGCCTAAAGACGTGAGAATAGTTCTACCTTTATTTTTCAAAATTGAGCGAACACTGGATTTGATAAGGTCGTCAAGTGATGGCTTAAGCATGAGAAATGTTGATTTTGCCGTCCTTAATAATAATAATTCGGTCAGCTTCTCTGGCCAGATCCATATCGTGAGTTACCAGAACAATATTTCTCCCCTCTTTTCGATTTAGTTGGTGAAAAAGTTCCATGACATCTTTACCGGATTTGGAATCAAGATTGCCGGTAGGCTCATCAGCTAAAATAATTTTGGGGTTATTGACCAGGGCTCGGGCGATGGCGACACGTTGTTGTTGTCCGCCCGATAGTTGGGCGGGAGTGTTTTTGAGTTTATCGATAAGTCCAACTTTGGCCAACATTTCCAGAGCCAAAGACTTTCTTTTATTTTTAGGAACGTCGGAATACAGGAGAGGTAACATGACATTTTCGAGTGATGAAGTTTTAGCTAAAAGATTAAACTGTTGGAAAACGAATCCCAGAGTGACATTTCTGATTTTGGCCAACTGTTCTTCTTTTAGTTTAGAAATATCCCTACCTTCGAGTAGAACTTGGCCACTAGTGGGATTATCGAGAAGTCCAACTACATGCATTAGAGTTGATTTGCCGGAACCACTGGGACCAGTAATCGATACAAACTCACCTTTTTTTATTTTTAAGGAAACTCCATCGAGAGCGTTGAAGGTGGTATTTCCTGAGGTGTAAGTTTTAAAGATATCTTTCAACTCAAGGACAGCCTCTGAGTTATTTTTGGATAACGACGACTTGATCATTGATGGTGAGTCCTTCTGTAACTTGGGTGGTGGTGTCATTTTCAATACCAATTTTAATGTCTTTTCTCTTTAGCTCTGACCCAGACTTTAAATAAACAAAAATTTTGCCATTGTCATCATTAATAGCATCGGTGGGGATGGTTAGAGTGTTTTGAGCTTCAGCTAAGACTATGTTGACATCACCATCCATACCAATTCGATAGTTTAAATCATTGTTTAATAGTGGCAGCTCGAATCGAATTTCGTAAACTGTTGATGATTGACCGACAACCGGAGTAAAGGCGACGTAGGTAACTTTTGATTCAATATTTAGGTTGGGATAACTATCGAGTTTAATTGAAACTGGTTCTTCTGATTTTATTTTAGTGACTGCTTCTTGATCGATTTCGGATTTAAAATAAAGAGAATTAGGGTCGATGATAGTGAAAGTGGCAGTGGCTGGGGTAATGTTGACGCCGGCCAGGGGTTGGTCAATAGCGACGATGATACCACTAAGGGGACTATATATAGTAGCTTCTTTGATGGCCATGTCGGCAATTTCATAATCAATGACGGATCGGTTAAGAGAATATTGGGTGCGGTCCAAAATCCGCGAAATTGTATCGGTGACTAAGTATTTTTCCCGGGTGTTTTTGTAGGTGTCCTGAGTGTCCTGAAATTCGCCTAACCGGGTCCGATAATCGTTATATTGAGTTGAGAGATTTTTTTTGAGTTCATTTTTATCAAGAGAGGCTAAAGCTTGCCATTTTTTGACTCGGTCCCCGACTTTGACTCCAACCCAGACTAATTTGCCGGAATTTTGAAAACGAACATTGGCGACACTACTACTATCAATTGAGCCGGCTAGGGTCAAAGTATCTTGAATAGTTTGAATTTGTGGTGTAAAAAGCGTATCTTTTTTGGGATTGTATTTGGGGATAGATTGAGTGGAAGCGGTGATTTGGTGACGTAGAAGAAAAGTAACACTAATTAGGATTGTAAAAACCAAAAAATACCTAAATCGAAAAATTTTTTTCATCGAGAAATTATACACTATCTTCCTTTAAAATTTTCAGTTTCCACATGAAAAGTCGCCCCTTGGAGCGGACAGTATTTTTAGTCTGGTCTTTGACAAAGTAAAGGGCTTTTTCCAGTAAATCTTCCGGGGTGTTTTTAGCTAAGCGGATATAGAGGGATTTGTGATCCCAATCCTCCAGTTCGTCGGCCAACCGAAGACCAAAAACCTGGTAATCTTTCTTGAGGTATTTACGGCGCTTTTTTAGAGTTTCAGCAAAGAGCTTGAGATTTTCACCAATAGAGGTGGGAGGATTTCTTATCATTTAATACCGTTGTCCTTTGGGCTTGGGGACAAAGGGGTGAAGTTTTTGGATTTCTGATTTATCGTTTTTGTGAAGATAGAGAATTTTATCAAGATAATTACCTAAATCTTTGTAATAGTGAACATTTTTTAGGACAATGTCGTCGTTGGTCATAAAAGTTTGGTCAGTGGTATTGACGGTAGCTGAAGAAGTTTTGGAGTGAATCACAACAGTACCGATGTTTTTTAAACGCCAAAGGAGTGAAGTGGAAAAAGTTTTGACTTTGGAGGTATCGTTCCAGTTTAAGGAACGGTGGTTGACGACAAAGGCGTTGCTGGGTTCAAATCGGACAATGCGCCGGTCGGTGATATAGGCAATTCGTTTGGAGTGGAGAGAGTGATAAAGAAGACCACCAAGAATCAGGGCGGTGATTGATAAAAGAATGCCAATAGTAACAAAAATAGGACTGATTTTATTTAAGGAACAGAAGCCCACCAGAACCAACAGGGAGGCGGTAATGAGCTTGACATATTCCAGAGTAAAGACGGAGGGGTGGGGGGTGATGACGGAGAGGATTTTTTCTCCCTCCTGGAGCCCTGGAAAAGTTGTGTCTTGGGCATCTTCCATATCTTTTAGTGTATCATAAGCTAATGAAAATCAGGTATGCGGTATGGGTGGAAGTGCCTCAAAAAATCGGCCTAATTTCAAAGGTAAAAACACCCCATTTAAGTATTTTGTGGCCGTTTTTTTTAAATACCGGAGTTACTGAAAAAAAAATATTAGAAAAAGTTAGAAATATTTCGTTTGAAAGTTTTGAGGTAAGATTGTCAAAGCTTTCAGTTTGGGAGCAAAAAAATAAAAAGATTTTGGTGGTGGAAGTGGAACCAAAAGAAAAGTTCCAAAAAATATTCAGTGAGGTGCTTTTAGCCTTAAGAAGCGACATCGTGTTTGACAAATCGGTGTTTTCGGAAGGTTTATTGCCGTCTTTTTTGCCCCATATTACTATTGACTATGATTTTAAGAGAGAAATATCAACACTTCAAAATCAAGAATTAAATGAAACTTTTCCAGCTGAAAAAGTTGGTTTATTTCGGGAAGAGGAAAAAGGGAAGTGGATAAAATGTGAGTGATAAACTGAGATAGATGAAAATAAATTGGAAAAAGGCGATGGTGGGGGTGGCGTTAACCGCAGGCTTGGGCGCAGGGTTGATGTGGAATCGGGTGACGGAAGTAGTTGATGGAGATACGTTTAAACTTGCCAATGGCCAAAAAGTTAGAATGGTGGGGATTGATGCGCCGGAGATGGATAAATGCGGCGGAATGGAGGCCAAAAAAGAGCTGGAAAAAAATATTTTATATAAAAAAGTTGAACTGACAGATTTAAAAGTGGATCAGTACGGGAGAATTTTGGCACTGGTGTATTCACAAAAGAAGTTGGTTAATCAGGTGATGCTAAAAAGCGGCTGGGCCAGATGGGACGGGACCAGAAATTCTTTGGGGAAAACTTTTAGTGATGCAGATAAAGAGGCCAGAGAAAATAAAAGTGGTGTGTTTGGAAAATGCCGGGAGCCGGAGAAAAAAGAATGTTTGATCAAGGGGAATATTGAAAAGAGAAGCGGTGAAATCGAGGGTGGCAGAAAATGGTATTTTTTTAAAGGCTGTAGTGAATATGGGGCGGTGGTGGTAGAAAAAGAATTGGGTGAAGAATGGTTTTGCAGTGAGGCCGAGGCGGTTAGAGCTGGCTACGTTAAAGCGACGAATTGTTTTGGAAAGAAGGCGGGCGAGTAAATTACCATTGAAGTGGACTCGGGGGGAATTGAACCCCCAATGCGTCAATGCGAATGACGTGTTATACCGTTTAACTACGGGCCCGGGTTTGGATTCCCGATTAGATCGGGAATAGTTATGCCAACTATTTTATCAATAGTATCGGCAATAATCACTTTCTCCTCCGGTAAAAATGGTTTGAGGACGTAATCTTCGACCGGAGTAAGGTCGGTTGGATGATTGATGCCGATGCGGATTCGCCAGAAGGTCTGAGTACCCAGATTTTCAATGATGGAAATTACGCCATTGTGACCGGCCGGACCGCGGTCAAATTGGAGTTTCCAATCCCCTATTTCCAAATCGAGATCGTCGTGGATGAGGTAAATATCTTTTGGCTCAATTTTGTAAAAGTTAGCGACCTTTTGGACTGAAGGACCGGAATTGTTCATATATTCAGTGCTGATGGCAAAAATATGGTGATTGATTTCGCAAAGTTGGCAGTTAAGTTTACTTTTATTTTGTAGAGACGCACGATCGCGCGTCTCTACATATTTTTTAATGATAGCCTGCCCGATATTATGTCGGGTGTTTTGATATTTGGTGCCAGGGTTACCCAATCCAAAAAAAAGTTTCATGGTTTATTTTACCGGAAAGAACTGATCGATGGAGAAAAAGTAAGGATCGGCATGAAGATAAATGAGAGTGTCGCAAACCGAAACGAGTGTGGCTTTTTCGGATTCGGGGATGACAGGAATGGCTAAAATTATTTTGGTGGTCGGATAAGATTTTCGGATAATGTCCGTAAATTCATTATATTCGATTGAATTAGTAGAGCCATTATCAACAATGACAAGGGTGAAGGGAGAAGTTAAATTAAGGTTGGAAAAATCAACTAAATTGGGAGAGACCAAAAGAGCAAATGTTTTGGCGTCGGGATTGATATAGGTAAAAACGGGATTAGTAATCCCTTCCTCTTTAATTTTATTGGCCAACAAGTTGGCGGCTTCAGAGTAACTTTTGAAAATCATTTTCGGAAATTATTTTAATTTTAAATTTAACAGCACTTTTATATTTGTCGGAATCAGAGGAAGAATTGGCGATAAGATAATTGGTATTGGAGGAAACCGCTGAAACAAAGATACCGCCATTGGTTTCGATAAGGTCAATTAATTTTTGTCGAGAGACAGAGAGAGTACCGGTGATGCAAAAGGTAAGACCTTTTAATGTCAAATTTCTAATGTCTAATTTCAAATGTACTTGAGATAAAATGGAATTTATCCATTCCCGGCGGAGAGCAATGCCATCGATTATTTTTTGGGCCAGAGTTTTTTGAAAACCCTTAATTTTTAGAAGATTAACACTGGTCAGATTTAAGATTTTAGTGGGGGTGTCGAAACCAGCAGTAATTAATTGTTGGATTCGGGCGGAGCTGAAGTTGGGAATAATGGCACTATCAAAAACCTGTTTGAGGGTGAGAGTTTTTTTGGATTGAATCTGGTTGATGATGTTTCTGGCTGATTTCTCGCCTAAATTATCAAGATCCTCGATATCGCTGACTTTGAGTTTGTAAAAGTCACCTGGTGTTTTCACCCGCCCGACGGTGTAAAGTTTGGCGATGGTTTTGTCGGAGAGACCGAGAATGTTGAGAGTTTGGCAAAAAAGGTTTAAGGAGCCAATAATTTGGGATAGACAATTTTTCTGATTTGGACAACGCAGCATTTTGCCTTCTTTGATCAAGAGACTTTTACAGTCAGGACAATGGGTGGGAATAGCGGAATGGCCCGGGTTAACTTTAGTAACCACTTTTTCAATATGGGGAATAACATCACCGCGGCGGGAAATTTGGACAATGTCGCCAATATTTAGATTCATTTTTTGCACGAGGTCGTGATTGGCAAGAGAGGCAAAACTGATGATGGCACCGGAAAGCTCAATGGGTTCAATTTCGGCCACGGGAGTAATGGCTCCCATGGGACCGACCTGCCAGACAATGTTTTTGATAGTCGAAGTATTAGTAGAGGCGGGGAACTTATAGGCTACTTGAAACTTGGGGCGGTTATTTAAACTGCCCAATTTTCCGGCAATTTCCAGATTATTGATTTTGACAACCAGACCGTCGATATCAAAAGGATAGGAGGTACGTTTAACTAAAAGATCCTGAAAGATTTTTTCAATCGCATTGAAATCGGAACAAAGATGGGTTTCGACAGGAGTAATACCAAGAGATTTTAATAAGTTAATTTTTTGTTGCTCGGTTTCTATTTGTAGAGACGCACGATCGCGCGTCTCTACAGAGATAATGTCAACGGGAATTAAGGTGCAAAAGTGCGCATATTTAGAGTCAAGACGTTGAGACAAGCCGGAGGCGGCATTGCGGGGATTGGAATATGTCATCACGAGCGAAGTGTGGCGATCTCCACATTGTGGTGATTGCTTCGTCGTTTCACTTCTCGCAATGACGTTTAACTTTTTGAAATCTTTAGACGTAACCACAATTTCACAGCGGATGGAGCCGGAAAAGTTTAGGGGATTGGCCACAAAATTTTTCATCCTGACCACATTTTGGGTGATTAAATCTCCCACCAACCCGTCGCCTCTGGTTATAGCACCAACCAATTTACCATTTTTATATTCGATTTCTACCGACAAACCATCACATTTAGGCTGGACCACAAATTTGGTTTTGGGAGGTAATTTTTTTAATTCAAAATAGTGGATTAAATCATCAAGAGTGTTGACTTTATTTTGGGAGGACATGGGGTGGGTGTGGGACTTTTTGGCCCAGCCGGTATCAAAATTAGGGGTGCCGACCTTAGTAAAGATGCGGTGATAAGGCAGTTTTTGGCGAAGAATGTTTTCAAGAGTATCGTAGGTGTGATCATCCATGATCGGACGACTGCTAGTGTAATAAGCTTTTTTGGCTTCGATGAGTAATTCACCCAAAGTTTCCGGAGAAATATTTTGGAGCTTGGGGTCGGAAAGAGTGATCACTAAGATATATTTTACATGGAAAAAGTTTGGAGTAGAATTCTGATATGAAGAAAGTGGCGAATAAATATTTTACAAAAAAGGATGGGGAAGAATTGGGGAAAAAATTAAGAGAGGATTTGTTATCAACTATTGATGCCAGGTTGCAAGGTGAAATCACTAAATTAAAATATGAACTTAAGGATGAACAAACAAAATTTTTAAGTGAAATGCATAACATGGTTGACGGTTTAATTACGGAGGTTAAGGATAATCAGGAGTTTAGAGAAATTACTACCTATCATATTGACGAAAATAGAGAAAGAATCGGAAAATTGGAAAAGAAAGTATTTGGAGTGGTTAGCGCGATATAATCTTGATTTTACGTATTATGGGGTGTAATATATGCGTATATGGCTGATCAAAGAGTTGCTGAACGTCTTACGGCTTTACGAGCTGTGGTTCTAACGGCTCAAAAGATAAATCCAGATGCAGTGCAGACCTCAATGTTGGTACGACCTGATGGTGCTTTGTTGCCAAGATACAAAATAGGTAATGCCTCTGAGACCGATGACCCAGAACAGGCAGCAAGATTGGCAGCCCGATACCTGAAGGGGAGGCCTGTGAAAGATTTAAGTGCTAAACCAGGAAGACGGATAAGTTTTGACCCTATGGATGGAGATTTTGGTGACTTATTGAAGAGTATTTTCGGATAAACTTTAGACACTAGCTAGGGTATAGTAGGCGCCTTTGGTGGAACCCTTTTTGATGCAGACTTTATCGTCGATAAGTTTTTTGAGATCACGCCAGATAGTGTCGTCGCTAACCATGGGAAGTAAAGATTTAGCATCGGGCATGCGTAATCCCCCAAATTGTTGCATATATTCAACTAATTTTATTTGGCGTTCGGTCAGGTGAACCTGTTTGCCGCCTAGTTTTTGTTTGAATTTTAAATCACGGGAAAGAGTTTGGACTTTGTCTCTGACCCGGGAGAGTTCGGCACCGAGGGCCTCAGTAAAATATTCAACCCAAGCGGAAAGATCCCGACGGAAGAGATCGGAATTTAATTCGTGGGTAGCTTGAATGGTGTTGTAATAGTTTTCGGCGTTGCGGTCAAAATGTTCTTCAAGGGAAAAGAGACGGCGGATATCGTAACCCTCAACATAGAGCGGAAGAATGGCAAAAGCCCGGGAACAACGGCCGTTACCTTCAATGAAAGGATGAATGGCGACTAAAATATAGTGGGCGATGGCACTGCGGATGGCCGGATGAATTTCTCGAGATTCGACACTGTTAATCCAGTCGATAAAATCGGAGACAAGATAGGGTACTTCGATAGCCGGCGGCGGACGATGGGCGATTTCGCCGGTGCGGGTATTTTTTAAGACTACCTGTTGACGACGGTATTTACCAGTTTCGGTGGGGGGAATAATTTTGTCGGTAGTGATGGCATGGATTTTTTTGATGATAGTTTCACTGTAAAAAAAGACCCGGTCTTTTTTGTCTAAGTTGGGGTTAAATTTTTCTTCAGGTAGAGGCATGCCGGCGTCATAAAGAGCCCAGAGCTCCTCTAAGTAACTCATACAATTCCGGTAATTAATAACTTCCTGAATATCACGCTCTCCGGCAGTAACGTTCCGACCTTCAATTAATTTGGCGACTTCCTGATAAGTTAAATCATTGCCTTCGATGCGGGTGCCAAAGTGGACGGTGCGCACGATTGCTTCTTGTTGAAATTGACGCTCATAGGCAGGAATCAGAGGGGCTTCATCAATGATGGCCCGGGCAGCTTCGATAGTGCCAATATTTTTAAGAATACGATTATTGATGGTAAGAACAGGCGAAAACATCTTGAGGTATTATAGCAAATTTTTGGAAATAAATGAGGGAAAAATGCGGAGAAACCCCTGGCCCGAAAGGCCGGTGAGTTTAGTTTGATAACAGATAATAGTCTAGGGCTAATTTGGGGTCGACATGGTGGTTGATTAGATCAATTGATTTGATTAAAAGATTTAAATTTTTTGCAATTTTGGGGTCGGCGGAATCCAGGAGGAGTTGCTGGTTGGTAAGCAATTGCCCGTGTAAAAGAGAATTGATGGCCGATTTATCGGTACCCACATTGTCGGATAAGTTTAATATTTCCTTAATATTTTTGGGTAAAGTCCAATTTGGGCTGGAAACAGAGCTATCCAAATTGGAAGTAAAGATTAACTGACAGCGGGAAATAATGGTGGGTAAAACCAATTTGGGATTAGTGGTGGTTAAGATAAAAAAGCGCAAACTTCCCGGTTCCTCGAGGTTTTTTAATAGAGCATTTTGGGCGGCGGTTTCCAGATTTTCGATTGATCGGATCAGAACTACCCGAGAGGAGTGATTGTAGGGTTTAAGACAGAGAAAAGCACCGATGGTTCGGACAGTAGTAATACTCCAGCCACTGTTCTGGTCAATAACTAGAAGATCAGGGTTGGAATCGAGTTGATGATCAATACGATCGAGGAGAGTTTTGACACAATCAAGGGAGAGTTTGGGGTTTTTTCCAATTACAAGTGTTGAAGGAAAATCAAGCATAGGTTACTATGATTATAGTATGAATCAACTGCCCCAGGCTGGTTTAACCTACAAGCGTCTGTCGGATGTTTTGGTGGCAAAGAATCTCATCACTTCAGAAAAAGCTAAAGAAATAGTATTGCGACAGATGGGAAGTGGCGAGAGTGAGGAAGAAATAATTTTGGAAATGAGACTAGTATCCGATGTTGATTTTGTAAAGTCCAAAGCAGAATTTTTACGGGTACCTTTCGTAGATTTAACTACTATTGGTTTTGCCCCGGAGGCATTGGCATTGGTACCGCAGAGTGTAGCCGAAAAATACACGGTTGTCCCTTATAAAATGGATCCTAAAGATAAGTCGCTGTGGGTGGCGATGAGCAATCCACTGGATTTGGAAACGGTGGAATTCTTGGAAAAAAAGACAAGTCTAAAAATTAAAACGGTGATGGCCGAGGCCAAGCAAATTAATTCCTTTATTCGGGAAAAATACGAAAGGGAGAAAGGAATAACCACGGAGGTTACCAAAGCTTTGGATGAACGTAAAGTTGACGATATAAAAGTAGAGAATGAAAAAAGACGTCGGGTGTCAGCCGAGGCGCCAATTGCCAAGATTGTCACCACCATGTTGGAGTATGCTTTCAAATCACGGGCTTCTGATATTCACATTGAACCAATGGAGGACAACGTGCGAATAAGATATCGAATTGATGGTATCTTACAGGAAAAATACGTATTACCCCGAAATGTGTTGGAGGCAGTGGTATCGCGGGTAAAAATATTATCAAATTTAAAAATTGATGAGAAGAGAGTACCTCAGGATGGACGCTTTAATTTTTCGGTGGATGGTAACGAAGTAGACTTACGGATTTCAACCCTACCGGTGTCCTATGGCGAAAAAGTAGTCATGCGGTTGTTGCGAAAGGCTCAAAAAGTACCATCATTGCCGGATTTGGGTTTACGGGGATTGGCTTTAAAAAATTTAGTAGAAGCAATTGAAAGACCCCATGGAATTATTATTGTTTGCGGGCCAACAGGATCTGGAAAAACGACTACTTTATATTCAGTATTAGACAAAGTGGCGACGCCCAAGGTGAACGTGGTGACAATTGAGGACCCGGTGGAATATCAGATGAAAGGAGTAAATCAAGTCCAGGTTAATGTTCAGGCCGGTCTGACTTTTGCTTCGGCTCTCAGATCCTTTTTGCGGCAGGATCCAAATATAATTATGGTGGGAGAAATTCGGGATACGGAGACGGCTGAACTGGCAATTAATGCCTCGTTAACCGGCCATTTAGTTTTTTCCACCTTACACACCAATGATGCAAGCGGCGCTCCCCCACGGATGCTGGATATGGGAGTAGAACCGTTTTTGCTGACTTCAGCCCTAACTTGTGTGGTGGCACAAAGGGTATTGCGAAGAATTTGTCTTGAATGTGTGGCCCAAACAGAAATGACGGCAGAAATAGAAAAAGAATTAAGGGATACTCTGGGACCGATTTATGAAATGGTGACTGATAAATGGAAAAAAGAAGGAAAGGCCATGACGGTACCAAAACCTGTCGGCTGTGAAAAGTGTAATAACACCGGGTATTTTGGACGAATTGCTATTTATGAGGTGATGCCGATAACGGAGCGGATAGCCAAACTCATTGTGGAAAAGGCCTCGGCGGCAGCGATTCAAAGGCAGGCAATGGAGGAAGGGATGCTGACAATGAAGCAGGATGGTTACGTTAAAGTTTTAGAAGGGGTGACTACCATGGAGGAAGTATTGCGGGTGGCGCAATACTAAATAAAAATATGCATTCAAAAATTGAAGAATTGTTGAAATTGGCGGTAGCTAATAAGGCGTCGGATATACATTTGACTTCAGATGTATTACCGTCGTTGCGGGTGAACGGGGTGTTGCAAATCATCAGTAATTTTTCCCGATCGGGTAACGAGGACATGCAAAGTATGATTTTGTCACTTTTGGATGAGGAACAACAAAAACGTTTTTCCAAGGAAAAAGAATTAGATTTTTCGGTGACCTTGGGCGAAAGTCGATTTAGATGTAATATCTACCGGGAGAGTGGCCAAGTAGGGGCGGTACTTAGGGTAATTTCCCCTCAAGCACCAATACTGGATGACTTGAATTTACCGCCGATATTGAAGACTTTTTTAAATAATAAGCAGGGTTTTGTACTGGTGGTCGGACCAACCGGGCAGGGAAAATCAACTACAGTGGCGGCGATGATTAATGAGATAAACATGAATAAAAGTTGCCATATTGTCACCATTGAAGATCCGGTGGAATATATTATCAAACCGGTAAAAGCACTGATTGCTCAAAGGGAGTTGGGGGGAGACACTATTAGTTTTGAAAAAGCTCTCAGGTCGGTGTTACGTCAGGATCCGAATGTAGTTTTTGTGGGAGAAATGAGGGATCTGGAAACTATTCAGTTGGCACTGACGGTGGCGGAGACAGGGCATCTGGTTTTTTCAACCTTACACACCAATTCAGCGGCCCAAACAATTGACCGGGTTATTGATGTTTTTCCCGAAGGGTCAAAAGCCCAAATTAGAACTCAACTGGCATTAGTGTTAACGGCGG
>Ga0210051_1000232_pt1 | contig 47589 bp, 56 predicted proteins | sample CryGey092014_all_FD_185464 | JGI IMG/M metagenome (GOLD analysis project Ga0210051, IMG submission 185464) | Groundwater microbial communities from aquifer - Crystal Geyser CG23_combo_of_CG06-09_8/20/14_all (SPAdes) (version 2) | ecosystem: Environmental > Aquatic > Deep subsurface > Groundwater...
TTTTCCTTCTTTAAGCAATTCTGCAGATGCTTCAAATATTGCCCGTGCCTGCATCTCCGTGATTTCAGGATACGTTATGCCTAAACGAACTCCCCTGTGTCCCATCATCGGGTTATTCTCATGCAGATTGTCTGCCCGTTTGGAAAACTCTTCCATGTTTATACCTAAACTACCGGCAAGTTTCTCCTTCTCATCTTCACGTCTCGGGACAAACTCGTGTAACGGCGGGTCAATTGTCCTGATTGTAACCGGTAGTCCTTCCATTACATCCAGTGTCCCTTTTATATCGGATTTCATATGGGGGAATAATTCATCAAGAGCAGAACGTCTTTCTTTTTCGTCTTTAGAAACTATCATTTTGCGCAGTTTAAACAACGGTTCCTCTGCACCTTTCCCGTAAAACATATGCTCTATACGGAAAAGCCCGATACCCTCTGCACCGAATTCTCTCGCTTTCTTTGCATCTTCCGGAGTATCTGCGTTTGCACGCACTTTAAGTTTGCGGATACTGTCACATAATTTCATAAATGCAATAAAATCCTTGTTTTCTTCAGTTGCTTTTACCATCGGTAATTGCCCGAGATATACATAGCCCCGGGAACCATTAAGAGTAATCCAGTCTCCTTCTTTCACTGTCACATCACCGGCTTTAAATATTTTATTTTCATATTCAACGGAGATTGTACCCGCTCCGACTATACAGCATTTCCCCCAGCCCCGGGCAACCAATGCAGCGTGACTTGTAAGTCCGCCGCGTGCTGTAAGTACCGCTTCAGCGGCACGCATTCCTTCAACGTCTTCGGGATTGGTTTCTTCTCTGACTAAAATAACTTTTTTGCCCTGTTTAGTCCAGTTCACAGCATCATTTGCAGAAAATACTGCCATACCAGTACCACCGCCTGGACCTGCAGGTAAACCTTTTCCGATAAGTTTTGCGGTTTTTTCAGCTTTCGGGTCAACTATAGGATGAAGCAGTTCGTCTATCTGGGACGCTGTTACTCTCATTACTGCTTCTTCTTTTTTGATAAGTTTTTCTTTCGTCATATCAAGTGCCATGCGGACTGCTGCAGGACCGTTTCTTTTACCTATACGGCACTGCAACATCCAGAGACGTCCTTCCTGAATCGTAAATTCTATATCCTGCATATCGTGATAATGTTTTTCAAGTGACTTCTGGATTTTATCTAAATTGCGATATATTTCCGGCATGGATTTTTCCAACGAAAGCAGATTAATGTTATGTTCGGATTTCCCCGCTTCATTTATAGGATTGGGCGTTCTTATACCGGCGACAACGTCTTCTCCCTGAGCATTTGTCAGCCATTCACCGTAAAATATTTTTTCACCTGTTGCGGGATTCCTGGTAAATGCTACGCCTGTTGCTGAACTATCACCCATATTTCCGAATACCATTACCTGGACGTTTACCGCTGTCCCCCAGATATCAGGTATGTTTTCTATCCTGCGGTAAGAAATTGCTCTTTTCCCGTTCCAGCTGGAAAAGACCGCTCCGATTCCTCCCCACAACTGTTCCATAGGGTCCTCGGGGAAATCTTTGCCGAGGACTTCTTTGACTTTTGATTTATATATTTCAATCAATTTTTTCAGGTCATCTGCGGTAAGTTCCGTGTCCTGTTTTACTCCGCGTTGTTCTTTCGTTTTTTCTAATTCACGTTCTAATTGCCGACGGATTCCCTTACCTTCTTCCGGCTCAATCCCTGCAGCTTTTTCCATCACAACATCGGAATACATCTGGATTAATCTTCTCTGGGCATCATAAACAAAACGCGGGTTATTAGTCTTTTTTATAAGTCCTTCCCGGGTTACATTATTCAACCCGACATTCAGAACAGTCTCCATCATACCCGGCATAGAACGGCGCGCTCCCGAACGCACCGATACTAACAAAGGATTGTCCGGGTCACCGAATTTACTGCCCATAATCTGCTCAACTTTTTCAAGAGCTTTTTTTACCTGCATTTCAAGACCTGCAGGATATTTTTTCTTATTCTGATAATAAGTGCAGACTTCTGTTGTTATGGTGAAACCCGGAGGCACGGGTATTTTTATATTTGTCATCTCTGCCAGGTTAGCGCCTTTGCCGCCCAACAATTCCTTCATCTTTTCATTACCGTCTGCTTTCCCGCCACCAAAGAAATACACATGTTTCTTACTTTTTGATTTTGTTACCATTAATTATAACTCCTTCCCATTGTAGCGTCCGAATTCGGACGATTTTTTAAACTCTAATGTCAAGACCTGACCCCACAACTTACAAATTATTTTTTGCCTATGACCTTTCTGGTCGCTTCGGCAAGTTTTTTATTCCATTGACGCATCTCGTCAAGGTCAAGACGTCTGACAACAACATCTATCCTGCGATTTTTAGCCTTTTTCTCCGGAGTACTGTTACAATTACTGACGAGTATTTTTAATTCTTCTTTTGACAAATCACTGAGTTTTAATTCCTCTTTACCTTTAGGCAAATTACCGATGCGTTCTTTTTGAATTACTTCCAATTCGGCTTTGATTAACTCCTGTGCGGGATGATATTCGCCGTAACCCGCAGATGTAAACCTTTCAGGGCCAATGGTTATATTGTAAATAATTAATCTGAGGACATTGGTTGCGCGCGCGGTTGAGAGTTCCCAATTAGAAGGAAATTGGGCTGTGGCTATCGGAGCATTATCCGTATGGCCCTCTATGCTTACCCGGTTTGGATATTCGGCTAAAAGTCCCACTATATCGGTTATTATAGTCTTCGCTTCAGGATAAATATCCGCATGTCCTGAATCAAACATATATTTTTCACTAAATGATATGATTAATCCCTCTTTCTGTGTTATCTGGGTTGACACAAATGTTTCAAGTTTATTTTCTGTAACATAGTTATCTATTTTGTTCTTTATTTTTTTGAGTTGGTCCTCTGTAGCAGCACCTGAAAGAGCAAAAAGCATAACAAAAAATATCAACAACTGCGTCATCAGGTCTGAATATGATACAAACCACGGTGCCGCTGGTGTACCAATCCTGACATCTCCACTTCTTTTTTTACCAACTGACATAATTTTGTCGTGATCCTAATTCTATGGTGTTCCACCCGGAGGTGTCGGACCACCGGTGGGGGTTGTTACTGCTTCCCTTGCTGTTGCCATAGCAATCCGTCGCATCTTGGGTTCCAAATATGCCTGCAAGTTTGCCTCCAGTATTGATGGCGTTGTTCCTGACTGCAGTAACAGGACTCCGCGAACTATGACTTCTTTGACAAGCAGTTCCTCTTCGCTTCTTCTTTTAAGTTTACCTGCAATTGGCAGAAAAACCATGTAGGCTGCTATTATACCATAAAAAGTCGTCAGAAGTGCCACTGCCATACCACTGGCAATCTGTGACTGGTCCTGTAAAAACGCTAACATAAGGATAAGACCTATGATTGTTCCTAACATACCAAATGACGGCGCATACGTACCCATTGTAACATATATCTCTTGCCCGATTTTGTGTCTTTCCTGAATGAAAGTAATTTCTGTTTCCATAAGGTTGCGTATAAGGTCTGCATCCTGACCATCCACTACCATCTGGACTCCGCGTTTCATAAAATCATTGTCCAACATTCTTATATTTGCTTCCAGTGAAAGGAACCCCTCTTTTTTAGACCTCTGCGATAAAGCAACAAACTGGTGAATAATACCGGATGTATCTTCGCTGGGCTGTGTAAAAACTTTTCTTGCTATTTCCCACACACCCAAAACCTGTTTCAACGGATAATTTATCAAAGTGGCGCATATGGTACCACCGAATGTTATCATCATGGAAGGTATATTTATAAATAGAATAAACTGGGTAAAATCAATTCCTCTTCCTCTCAACATTATACCGAATGCAATAATAACAAATCCTGCAATTGCCCCTATAAGTGTCGTTATGTCCATAATGTTGCCTCCTTTACAATTATACTATTTTATTTTCTTTTGTCCCTATGTCTCTGCGGTATTCTTTAATTTTATTTATTACAACATCAACGTTTTCCTGGACTATGTATTGATTACCTGTTACTAATACTATCCTTGTATTGGGTAAAGCATCAACACTCTCTATAAGTTCAGCATTAATAACTATTTCACTGCCATTAAGTCTATGAAGTTTTATCATAATTAGGGACACATCCCATTTTTAGCCTACATCAACGGTGGCATACTCAATACAGGGTGATTGACTTTCTGCAAATGTTCCAGAAGTCCCACCGTATCTGAAGTAATCGTCTCATCGGCAATCTTGTTAATCAAATCAGTGTCCCCCTCTTCTTCGCAACGTTTTTTGAGTTTATCGCCCAATAATTCTTTAAGTTCTTTCGGCATCCAGACAATTCTTTTCAATCCGCCGTCAGCAGAAATGAATTTTTTACTCACTAAATACAATTTTCCTACACCCATAAATCCCGGTGTCTGGTTACCTCCGCCTATAGTACCTGCCAGAGTAGAAAATGCCATACCGCAGGGTGTCATCCCGGAATATTCACGGTTGACCACCATAAACCCGTTTGCTTCGGGAATCATCGCTATTATACACTCAAAACAACCGCAACTCGTCTCGGGAAATGTCATTATTGAATATCCATGAAACCGTTCTATCGTCTTATTGGATTTCTGATAAACAATGTCATTAACTCCTGACCATTCACCCCGGACAGTGTCAAGGCATTCACCTTTCTTTATTGGTTGATTTGCTCCCCGGGGGTTCAATTCATACGCTGCCTTGCAATCCAGCCAGGAATAGGCACCGCACAATCCCAATCTCTCCGGTTTGACAATACAAACATGTGAGGGTGCAAATGTCTGGCATAAGATGCAGGTATAAAAAGTATCTGTAGATTCATCAGTCATACCTGCAGTCCTGGCATCCCGCTCCTCATAAATTTTTTTCGCTTCAGTATGATATTTATCTACATCTTCCTGTTTTGTATAAATGGTTACCTGAACTTTATCTACAATCGCACTGAATACATCATGCAACCGTGCATGAAGAATAACGCCTAAGTGTTTTATTTTAAAACCTTTGTTCTTTGCTATTTTGCTTATTCTTAACCAGCAGAGGTCTCTCTGACCCATATGAAAAACACCCGACGCTTCGTTCAACATAGTGTGTATCTGCCGTTCAAGTATAGGTTCAAAATCCTTTTGCATTTTTCTTCCCGCAACTTCAACTAAAACACCCAGGGGCATGGCTGAACCTTCTTTAGCATCGTCAATCTCAGGACCAACGACTTCAATTTTATTATCTTCAAGAGATTCCAAATCTCTCGTTACAACGAGTTCAAATGCAGTAGAGTATTTTCCGCCAAACTGGATGAACATCTGTTCTTTTCTGACAGTCTCGCCTTCAAATGCTGGAGAATACGCGACAGGTATAGGTATTTCAGATACCTTGACTTTAACACCGCGAATCTCAATACCTGTGGAAACAATCTTGTTATGGTCAAACTCTTTCACCAGATGTTCGTAAGTGCATATTCCCGTAGGTCTGATTTCAGGTATGTCTGTATCAGCAACTATAGGAAAACCCATATTTATTGCACCTGCTCCGGTAGCATATTTAATATCATCTAATTCACCTAAAACCATACCAAAAGCAAACACCCTGTCTTTACAATACTTCAAACATTTAAGTGCTTCGCCTTTCTTGTGTCCGCCGAATGTCAGTGCAGACCTTATTGCCCAGTTGAGCGGATAAATACCGGTTATTGTATCGCGGCCGTATGGAGCGATGTATGTTTCCCAGCCCATTTCAACACCCTCTTCCTTCAGCTGGTCAATTATGCTCCTGCCGTCTTTCGTACTGCTTCCCACAAAACACATAATACTTCTTTTCTGAAGTTCCCTGACTATGTTTACAGCAGTCTTGTTATTGGGTGCTGCACCTAATATAGCACAAAAGCCCGGCATCCTGCCGTCCACCAACTGAATTCCCAGCGTCCTCATCCATGTATCGGTATAAAACCCGATGCAATCGGGCTGCGGTTCCTGCCCGTATAAATATCTTAAAGCAACAATTATTTCTTCACCTAAAAGTGCCGCGACTCCGCTGTCTAAAGTATCTCCTAAATACGGGAGCCACACTTTCTCGCTGGGTTCGTCGTGTAAAAGTGTCTTGATATGTTCCATTACCGGTTTTATTTCTCCCAGTGTCTTAATCTCCAATCCCATAAGTCCGTATGCCATGGGTAAATAAAATGCCGTCTCGGGAAAACCAACCGACTGGTTTTCGCCTTTTTCCTGTACTGCCTTGTTCAGGAAACTTTCTGCTTCGCTATAAATTTTTCTTGCTCCTCTTATTGCTGCCGATGCAACTATTTTTGACATATGCCCTCTCCTTCCATATCTTTTTTCATATATAAATGACTTATTTCAATCTATAGCATTCATTTTTTTCTTAATCTATTTGTTAAATATTTTCTTCCTGCTTCAAACAGCATCGGTTGATGGCCTATGTTTTTAATCTGATAGCTATTCGATATACCATTCAATATATTCATCGAAAGTCTTGGTATAAGACTTATCGCCATATTTAATACCAACATTATAATCCGGATCACCATAAACCATATCAATGCTCTTGTCTGGTAATTTTCAAAATAACCTTTTTATTTTCTACCGAGGTTTTTTCATCAATTTCATCCCCACATTCACGACAAAAAATTCTATATTCTTCTTCTGTAAATTCTGATTTAATAACTTCAAAATTCCCATCTACAAATTTCAAAAGGTCGTAACGGTTGGGTATCGTCACAAAATCTTCCGAGTTACAACTTGGGCATCTAATGTTGGTTGCTGGTTGCATATAATACCCCCTTATCATATTAAATCTTTTTATCGCAATATTTTCACTTATATTCCTATAATACAATTATAATTAAATTACAAACGGCATTGATAAAAAGTTAATATTAATTCAATTTGTGGAACACCTTCCTTTATTTTGCCTGCAAAATATCAGGGGAATTATCAATTATTCTTCTCCTGTTATTTCTTATACCGGCATTTTTCACGAGTTAAGACATTAATCCACCACCACCTTCATCTATTTCTGTTTTTGCACTTTCCCAACCCGTTTGGCCCAAAATACTTATAGATTTTGGCGAATTTAATTTTCTAAATATTTTACCTTTTGGCTGGCAAACAACTTCAAATGGGCATTCTTTAATACCGGGAAGCAAAGGGTTATTGCCTGAAACAAAAATGGATTGCTCTATTACGATATACCCCTCACTATCGGTGCAAGGAAGTATTTTATCAATAATATAGGCTTTATTCTTAATCTTGTTTTTATAACATATTTGGCAGGTCTTATTTCTGCCCGAATGCCATTTGAAAGTATGCTTTTTGGTTTCACATTCAAAAATACATAAAGACTCTTTACAGAAATCCTTTCCGATTACTCTATAAACAATATAGTCAATTAAACAAGGACTCTCAATGCACTCCTTAGGATATTTATGACTCCAAATTTCCCATACCTTTCGCCAAGCCAACGCATTCATTTGATCAATTAATCCATATTGATAGCAAAAAATATCCAAGAAACTACTAATCAAAATAATATCTGTTTTTAAAATGCGACTTCTTAATGCGACTTTAGTAGTATTGATATCGCTGGCAACATCAATCTTATCAAAATTCTTTGGCTTCTTCCAAACTCCTAAAACAACCATATCTCTTAGAAACATATCTGTCTTTTTATTCCCAAAACCAGACCCACGGTTATCTATTAAAAGATTTCGCACCTCTTCGATATCATTATTGCAGAATGACAGAAAATCATAAGGTTCAATTTTGTTGTTTATTAGAATTTGTGATGCAGTGATTGCGTATTTAACACGTTTATCGTTTTGTGATAATCCAGTAATTCCAATATTCTTTAGAAAATCTTCCGGGTTCTGATTGATATTTTTTATATCAAATATACTCGGGTCTTCTCTATATTTTTCAAATAGATTTTCAAAATCTCTGGTACCTCTAAAATCCTGATTAGCTGAGAAATATCTTATTTTGCAAATCTCTTCTGTTTTTAAAGAATAAGTGTTATATAATTCATAAAAAGGTTTTGCTTTGAATTTGATGAATATATCATGTAAAACATCTGCTACAAGAGCGCATTGATTTTCATCAATCTGTGGGTTTAATATTTCTTTATGGTATTGTTCCCAGAACTTATGAAATTCAGAAAAATACTGGAATTCTTCACCTTCAAGAGCTTCAGTAGTAGTTCCCAAGTCAGCATAAGTTTGATAAAGAAATTGATTCATTCTTGATATTGAACTCCTGACCTCATTTATAGTAATTTCCCCTTTACTATATTTTCCTAAGTCTTGTAAGAATTTCTTAAATAAGTCCATATTTTTGCCTGACATATTATTTTTCTTTCTTCGCATAGACCAGTAGATACTGATGCGTTATCATCAAATATTCTTCGTAAGGTGAATCTTTAACCCTATTTATTAGAATGATAATTTCTTTCAATAGCATATCAGTCTGATTGAACATATTCATTATTCTTTTTGCCATAGGTTCAACATAATCATTAACCCGAATATCTTTCGTTTGTATAACACAGAACCCGTTATATGCCATTTTAATTGACTCATTAATGATAATCTCATTGAGTTTATCAAGATAGATACTTACCTCTCCGCTGGTGAGATTATTATTTGTTAAACATGGCGATTTTATAAAAAGTAAATCGTAGTTATTATTACCAGATAATATTGGTTTCGGCTTACTATCTGCAATAAGATTTATTATACGATATTGTTTTTTGACAGAATATCGGTTTAACACATTTTTATTCAATCGCTCCTCAAATTCGTTTTCTGGTAATAGCCAAACGGTTGTAGTTTCCATTTCATTTAATCTGTGCTTCTGGGCTAACTTCTCAATGGTTGGAACCAATGTCTCATAAGCGGTACTTTGTTCTCTTACCGAAAAAGAATTAATTGTTTTAGGTTTTTCAAACACGGGCAAATATTCGTGAGCTAATAAGAGAAAGTTATATTTAATACTATTAGCATACCAGAATCCACTGGTCTTACAATTATGTTGGCGTTTAATAATAAGTTCTTTTAATTTAAACCCAGCATCTAAAAACACGCCAATGAACTGAAACCCTAATGGAATAACATTTTTCTTTTTGCGTGTATCACCGATCAGGATTGCGCATTGCCGTCCAGGTTTTAGTGTCCGATAACTTTCTTTTGCAACTGTAGCCATTTCTTTTAGAAATTCCTCTATACCAAGAAAAGAAAAGTCACCGTTGACTTGATTGGTGTAATGGATTATATCAGCATAAGGTGGATGAGTGCATATTAAATCAACGGAGTTATTTCCCAGAAATGATAAATCATGGGCATCGCCTACTCTTAATTCCGGTTCGTATTGTTTTATTGATTTTTCTCCATAAAAACTCAATTGCTCTTCAGATAAGCCAAAATTTACATTTTGCTTGGCAAGACTAATTGCTTCCTTGTTTATATCCATAGCAACACATTTCCGCCCCAATAATTTTGCTTCAACTGCGGTTGTTCCTGCGCCACAGAAATAATCCAGCACGGTTTCACCGGGCTTGGAATATTTAAGGATAATATTGCGGGGAATATAAGGTGCCCAATTGCCACGATATTCTCCACTATGGGTTGCCCAATTTCCACGACTTTTAAAACTCCAAACCGTTGTTTGCTCTTCTTTAAAATTTTCAGGAGTTAAGGTTTTTATCTTTTTGGATATGTTTAGACGACTTATATTAATCCCCTGCTTTTGGGTAATTAATCGTTCAAGATATCGGAAAGTTATCCCATATTTCTGCCCAAGATTTGAATCAGGGATACCTTTAGTTTTATCGGTCAATATGGCATTATCAAGTTCTGCCTTGGAGTGGTTATTTTTAAAATGAGTCGCCAATGTGTTTTTACAAACAGTACTACACAACGGACAAGTAAAAGAATCGTTAACGGATAATTTCTTCGTAGAATACAAGTCAATATCTTCTTTAATATGATTAGTCGATTTCGAACGATATCTAACTTTAATAGTCATATTATTATTAATTATTCCTTTTTTTACAAATCTTAAATATTTCAGTAATTACCTTTTGTTTTTTATTATCCATTTTGAGTCTTTTTAATATCCTGCTTTTTTCATTATCTGCTTAACTGACTTAAACAATGAAGAATCTTCTTTGAGTTCAAATGACGATTTACCCTCTAGATTGAACTTTTCAACTTCGCTGTCAAAGTCCAGTTTACCCAAACATTTAAACCCTGTTTGTTCTTCAACCGAACCCAGCAAACTATCCGGAAATCTATAATTACCTATTATATAAAATTTGTCAAATTTAATTCCAATTTCACTTATGATTTTATATGTCCTTTTTACATTATCAAAAGCTTTCTTTGAAGGGTCAATTATGGCAAATATTTCATCCACAGATGACATTATCCTTCTATTCAAATGTTCAAGTCCTGCGGGTGTATCTATTAAAACAAGTTTATAGTTTTTTCCCAGTCTTTCAACTATACCTTTGAGAATATTGTTAGGCTGACAGTAGCATCCCTCTGTCCATTTAACACCTAAGGATAAAAAATCAAAATTATTGCTTTCATATAAAACATTCTGATTGATTAGATAATCAATTTTTTCAGCCAGCAGGGAAGATTTCAGTTTTTCCTCTATATTCCCGACTTTTATATCAAAGAGCACATCCGAAACTGTCTTTATTTTTTTGCTGTCCAGACCGACCATCTCTGCTAAATTCTGGTCAGGGTCAGCATCAATGACAAGAACAGGAGGAGATTTCTCCTTAAAATACCTGCATAGAAGTGCGGTGAAAGATGTTTTCCCGACCCCGCCTCTACCCGTAGCAACAATCTTTGTCATAACTAATATTTCACAAGGCCTATATCTTTAATGTCTTTCCCGACCAAAGAAGCTTCTTTTTTATCCCTTATGAACCCCACAACTTTCTCAAGTGGCGGTTTCCATTCTTTAATAAATTCATTAAACGATTTGTTTTCCAAGATTGCATTACGAAGTTCGTAAGAATATTGAGAGCCATATTTTTTAGTAATAACCTGTGCACCGACTATCCTATCTGCGGTATCTGTAATAATTTTTATCTTCACAGGATATTTTCTGGACAGAGTTAATTTTTGTAGTTCGTTCAAATCGCGAATTTTTATTTCTAAATTAATTTCTTTTGCTGTCGTGGAACTGTGACCTATGCTGATGATTTGCTGGCCAAGTAACTTATCTACCTGGCACCGCATAAATCCATGGGTTTGCTGATTCCCTCCTGCTGCATTTACTCCTGCGAGCCTGCCTGCCAGTGCTGCTATGCTTCCCACCGGAGAATAAGTGTATTGACCTGTCAGTAAATCCAGGCTTTCTGCACAATCTCCTGCAGAATAAACATCCTTTCCTGAAGTCTGCATTCTACCATCAACCTTAATCGCTCCGGATTCTCCAAGTTTTATACCCGCGTTTCTGGCAATATCCACATTTGGTTTAACACCCGTCCCAAAAATAACCAATGATGTTTCTATCTTCTCGCCCCTCATCACAACATGCTCTACCTTATCATTCCCACCAATTTCGATTATGGCTTCGCCGGTCAACATTTTAAGACCTTCCTGCTCAAAACATCCGTTTAAATAATCGGAAAAATCCGGTTCCAGTAAACGTCTCAATATCCTTGACCTGACATTAAAATATACCTTTAGACCTTTTTTCATAAGTGCTTCGGCAATTTCCAATCCCACAAACCCTGCTCCAACTACTACAGCACTCAAACCCGGCCTGGCAATATTAACTATCTCCATAGTGTTATCATAAGTGGTAAAAGTACAAACGCCCTTCTTATCTGTCCCTTTCATTTTAGGAATCATCGGGTAGCCACCGGTGCAGAAAACTAAACTATCGTATTCAATTTTTTTAGTCTCATTGGATTTTATATTCTTTGTTTCCGCTGACTTAGAACCTAAATCAAATCTGACAACTTCAACTCCGGGTATGAAATCTATTCCCCGCTGGTGAAGGTAATCAGGAGGAAAAATAGTCGCTTCTTCCAGTCCCGATATTTCACCGGTTATAATTGAAGGGATTGCCGGTCTCCGGTATGGGTTATAAGGTTCTTTTGAAATTATGGTAATTTTAGATTTTGGGTCTTCTTTCCTTGCATTTACTGCAGATGATAAACCCGCAGCATTGGCTCCAATTATAAGTATTCTATTCATTTATTCCCCTGCCTCACAGCCACAGTTTTTGCTGTATTTTTTCTTCTTTCCTCTGTCAGTTCTTTCAACGGAATAAAACTGAGTGCCTTTGTCGGACATGCGGAAACACATGCCGGTGATTTACCTTCTTTCAGTCTTTCAATACACATGTCGCATTTTATTGAAACCCTGCCTTTATGACCTATGTCTATGACACCAAATGGACATACAAGTATACAATATTTGCATCCAATACATAAATTACCATTAATTATTACCGGGCTCTCTATATCTATTCTTTCAATAGCCCCGATAGGACAAATCTCTACGCAGGGAGCATTTTCACAATGCCTGCATTGCAGTGGAATTGAAAAATCTTTCCCTCCCTCAACTGTCACACGGGACTGGGGAACCGGGATTTCCTGTACTGCCTTAAATAAATCCTTGGATTCTGAATGTGCTACAGCACAGGCAAGTTCACAACTTCTACAACCCAAACATTTTTCCGCATCAACCACAATAATTTTTTCCATCATGTTGGGGTCAGGTCTTGACTTTACAGTTTATTGATATTCGGGGTTCAAGATCTGACACTATCTCCTTTCTCCAGACACTTGTCAGGAACAAGATAATTAACTACATAATCACGAACTCCACCTTCAAGTGAAGTTATATTTTTCTTATATCCTGACTTACGCAATTTATTTAATTCTGCCTGTGTATGATACTGGTATTTATCCCTTATACTTTCCGGCATATCAACATATTTAATCACTGGTTCTTTATTCAACGCATTAAAAACTGCCTTTATTAAATCGTTCCAGGTCCTTGCCGCACCGGAACCGACATTGAATATACCGTTTATTTCAGGATGTTCAAAGAAAAAAAATGTCATATCAACAGCATCCTTGACATAAACAAAATCTCTGACCTGACCGCCGTCAGGATATTTGCCGTTATATGACTTAAACAACCTGACCCTGCCTTCTTTTATTATCTGCTGGTATGATTTCAGGACGACACTGCGCATATCACCTTTATGATATTCATTGGGACCAAAAACATTGAAATATTTCAAACCAACGATTTTTTTAAAAAGATTGTTTTTCAATGCATGCATATCAAACATCTGCTTTGATTCAGCATAGTAATTCATGGGCTTGAGTTCAGGAATGACCTTTTCATCATCGGAAAAGCCCCTGGAACCGTCTCCGTATGTTGCTGCAGTTGAAGCATAGATAAATCTGACATTATTTTTAACCGACCATTCTGCCAGATTCTTTGTATATTCAAAATTGTTCTCTATGATTGAATCCCTGTTTTTTTCTGTTGTGGAACTATTGGCCCCCATATGAAATATTGCTTTAATGTCTTTTATCTTATTCCCCCGGATTTTTTCAAGGAACTCTATTTTATCAATATAATTGTCAAAACTCAATGGTGCAAGGTTTCTCTTTTTGTTTTCACTGACAGACTTCCCTTCATCTACGATTATTATATCCTTATGGCCAAGAGTATTCAGTTTCCATACAATGGCACTGCCTATAAATCCTGCCCCACCTGTAATGACAAACACCTTTCACCTCAAACCTAAAATAACTTCCGTAGATTCTTTATTTTTTTTCACGGAGTTTTTTTACCGCTTTTTCTAATATCACTCTATCTGGAAAATCTTTTTCTCTATGAGTCTGCTTTGTCAATAGAAGTCCTTCTAAATTAAGTGTTTTTATCGGAAGTCCGTCGATTTCTACTGACTCAGCATACTTTTTTAAATCTTCGTAAGTTTTACCGCAAGCGTTGAACATTATATCAACGACGACTTCATCAGCTAAACGTATAGTGTCTTTTTCTTCAAACCAGGATATATCAATGTCTTTTGCGGATTTATCAGGTAATACTAACAATGCTTTTATTAATTTCTCCCCTGTTTTCTTGTTCGAAGGCACCAAAATATCAATATCTGTTGTTGTTCTTACAAAACCATGTGATTGAATGGCATACCCACCAATAAGCAGATATTCAACATTGTTATCGTTTAAGGATTTTATTACCTTTTTTAAATCTCTCGCCGTTGCCGGCCTTGGTGTTTTATCCATTTTTATTTATTTCCTTTTGTCTCTCTATTATCCCTTTTATTATACATTCCTCCCAGTGTTTATTTGCTTCTTCATGAGTTTTATAATGATAGGCCCCTTTTTTAATATAAATCTTACTTTTAAAAAAATTATTTATAGAGTCGTTAAACTCAATACCACGTTTAAGATTTTCAGATGTTGCATGAAAAGTGATTTCGGGCTCTTTGCGGTTTCCTACTATTTTCATCTATATTTTTTAGTCCTTCTGATTTTACATATATATAATTTCCTTGTTGAAAAAATCTACTTGTATGTTTTTTCAGTGCGTCTTCTAATTTCTAATAATATTACTTTTTTCTGTTGGTCATCTATATCATATAGGATTCTGTAGTTCCCTACCCTCAACCGGTAATTTGCAAGATAATAACTTATTGCTACAGGTGGTCTTAAAAACTTAAACTTTTTACCTTCCGGCCGTGGGTTATCGCCAAGATTGCCAATTGCTGTTTTTATTTTTTCTATAAAATCTCTTTGAAGACCGGACAATTCTTTTTCAAACCGTTTTTCAATAGATTCGTTCGGAAAACCGATTTCGTGTTTCATAAGTGAAGATTATCTAGAATCTAATTTTTTCCATAGTCTTGAAACAGGTATCCAGCCACCTTTTTGATAATCTTTTCTACCTTCTGCAATCTGTTTCAAAAGTTCCGGATTAGATAGTTCCTCTAAAATTTCTATAAATTCTACCATATCATCGTATGGAATGACAAAATCTTGAGGATGACCTCTATCAGTAATGACATAGGGTTCTTGATCTCTGACCAATCTGGATAAATGGGTTCTAAAAGATTTTACTCCAATATGTTTTGCTTTTAAGAGAGCACTGACTGTCATATTATAAACCTCCATGTGCTAATATAAGTTACCACTATTATATAACTTTGACTTCTGTTTGTCAACCGTTAGGTTGCCCTACTTGGTCAACCGTTAGGTTGCCCTACTTGGTCAACCGTTAGGTTGACCTACCTGGTCAACCGTTAGGTTGCCCGCTTGTCCGGGAACCCCTCTGATGACTTTCAGTTTTTTAAGTATTTTATTCGGATGGTTCAACAAAAGTTTTTCGTTTACTCTCAGGATTTTCCAGCCCAATTTTTTTAATATCTTATCCCTGTCTTTGTCCTTTATAATCTGTTCTTTTCTTAAATGCCATTTTGTCGTATCACATTCAACGTCAATCCACTTTTTGACGGACGGCACTGCAAAATCAAGCCGGAAATACCTGCCTTTTTGGTATTTCACGTAGTACTGCCTATAAAATTTAATCCCGCTCATGATTAAGAGACTTTCAAGTATCTCTTCAATCGGGGGAATGCCGAGAAGTTCATGAAGAGTTTTTGAACTTTTTAATTTTTTTAGGCTTACTTTTGCAAAAGAAACACGGAGTTTACCTCTATTTATTATCGGGTGCTTGAGTTGGTTTATCCTGCCTAACTTAAACTCTATGTATGGCTTCCGGGAGTCGGGATGGTCTGGTTCTTCGGGAAGAATTTCACGTCTTTCCTTAATCGCATATTCCTTAACTTTAGCATAAAGTTCTACAATCTTTCCTTTGCTGCCGAATGAAGACGGCTGGTAAAACGCAAGATATCTCGGGATTTTTCCCGGGGCATGTGCGAAAGGAATTCTGTAGGAACCTTCAAAGAGAAGATCCCTGTCCCTTGGCGATTTTAAAACACAGAGCAATACACTCAATTTGGATTTTGTTTTGTGCATGGTTTATCATTATACAATAATTTTTTGAAATAAGGCAATAATTATGCTATAATTGATTTCCCCGCAAATAATAACGAAAATCCCCTATATCCCCCTTTGATAAAAGGGGAAATAAAAAAAGGGATCTAGAGGCATTTAAAGTATGAAAACAATAGATAAAGCATCGGAACAAGTACTGAAAAAAGCAGAAAAAGAAAAAATTGAAACCGCCTGGGACAGACTTGAATCAATGCAACCTGAATGCGGCTTTGGACAATTGGGAATATGCTGCAGGAACTGTGTCATGGGTCCCTGCAGGATTGACCCGTTCGGGGAAGGTGCAAAGACAGGTATATGCGGCGCTACTGCGGATATAATTGCAGCGCGGGGTATTGCCCGGATGATTGCTGCGGGAGCAGCTGCACATTCTGACCACGGAAGAGATGTAGCCCATACCCTTCTGATGACTGCTGAAGGAAAGACAAAAGGTTATGAAATCAAAGACGAGCAAAAACTTAAAGCACTGGCGGAAGAACTGGGAATAAAAATAGAAGGTAAAGACAAGAATAAAATTGCTGCTGAAGTTGCAGAAAAATGTTTTGCGGAATTCGGACAGCAGCACGGGGAACTCCAGTTCACGCACAGGGCACCCAAAAAGAGACAGGAAATCTGGCGGAAATTAGGTATTATGCCCCGCGGTATTGACAGGGAGATTGTGGAGATAATGCACAGGACACATATTGGCGTGGATAACGATCCGGAAAATATAATCAGGCAGGGAATGAGAGCGGCATTAGGTGACGGCTGGGGCGGTTCAATGATTGCCACTGATTTGTCAGACGTCCTATTCGGTACTCCCAAGCCACTACGTTCTATGGTGAACCTTGGTGTACTCAAGGAAGACGAGGTGAATATAGTAGTCCATGGCCATGAACCGACGCTTTCAGACGTTATTGTTTCTGCTGCACAGGACCCCGAACTTCTGGAATTAGCAAGAAAAAACGGCGCAAAGGGAATTAACCTTGCAGGTATATGCTGCACTGCAAATGAAATACTAATGAGGCACGGCATACCTATCGCGGGAAACTTCCTGCAGCAGGAACTTGCCATTGCCACCGGTGCGGTTGAGTTAATGCTGGTGGATGTTCAGTGTGTAATGCCTGCACTCGGTTCGCTCTGCAGATGTTTCCATACAAAACTCGTTTCAACTTCGCCAAAAGCAAAATTTCCTTTTGCAGAACACGTTGAATTCAATGAAGAAGATGCTCTAAACATTGCCAAAAAAATCGTCCGCATGGCAGTAGAAAATTATAAAAGCCGCAACAAAAGTAAAACTGACATTCCCAAAGATAAAATGGACCTGGTTGCCGGTATATCCGCAGAATCTGTATTTAATATCCTCGGGGGTAAATACAGGGCTACTTACCGTCCGCTGAACGACGCTATCATTTCAGGCAGGCTAAGAGGTGCTGCCGGCGTAGTGGGATGCAATAATCCTAAAGTCACGCACGACTGGGGACATGTGGAAATGGCTAAGGAATTAATTAAAAACGATGTCCTCGTAGTGGTAACAGGATGCTCTGCAATTGCCGATGCAAAAGCAGGGCTTCTTACTCCGGAATCTGCTCTTATGTATGCGGGTAAGGGTTTACAGGAAATATGTGAAGCGACAGGGCTCCCCCCTGTCCTGCATATGGGTTCCTGCGTGGATATAAGCAGGATTCTGATAACACTCTGCAATGTCCTTAACGAAGGCGGGCTGGGTGAGGACATATCAGATTTACCTGTAGCAGGCGCTGCCCCTGAATGGATGAGCGAAAAGGCTGTGAGTATCGGTTTTTATGTGGTTGCTTCAGGAGTATTTACTGTCCTCGGTGAACCTTTACCAATCCAGGGAGCGAAAGAATTTACGGAATTGGTCTGTAATCATCTTAAAGATATGGTGGGAGCAAATTTTGCTTTTGAATCCGACCCTGTCAAGGCAGCTCATTTAATAATTGACCACCTGAACAAAAAAAGAGAAGCGTTGAAATTAAAAGTATGGGGACGGTGAAAGTATGGGGACGGTTCTAATTCTTTCTTCACGCAGATGATAAATGGTCGCTGTCCCTGTTTTTAATGGCGGGGTCACCCTGATCTCACCGAAGGGTCTCTATGATAAGTGGTCGCTGTCCCTATTTTTATTCCTATTTTTATTTTTTGTTAATAATATTTATCGTTGTTGTCGGGTGTAATGAAGAAGAAAAATATAAATTCCTGGAAATGGATAAAAATAAGATTGGGTTTATTGACGGCGATACTTTCTTTTATGGGAATACATCAATAAGACTGCTCGGGGTTGACACGCCAGAAATAATATCTAAAGAGTATGGAATATATGAAAACCAGGAAATGGGTCCGGAAGCAGCAGATTTTACAAGAAAAGAAATACTGAAGGCAAATCTCATCCAGTATATACCCTATGAAAAAGATGAGTATGGCAGGTTACTTGCCCAGGTTTTTGTTGACGGCGAACTTTTAGCAGTGAAACTTATAAAAGCAGGTCTTGCTTATGAAACCGTCTCTTTTTACGGAGATAACGGATTCAAAGAATTCGGTAGGCAGATATTAAAAACATCTAAAAAAAGTCCTACACCTAAATTTGAAAACCCGTATTTATGGAAGAAACAACACAGGAAGTCTATAACAAATTAAAATTTAATATTTGGTCTGAGAAGAATCTGAAATGCCTCTGATTTTGCTGTCCTTTCAAGCGGCCCGGTGTATTTCTCGCTGCCTTCCCAGACAAAACCCAATTTAAGTTCAAGAGCAATCTTTGGTTTTCTTACAGGAATTTTCCCGCCTATCATAAATAAATGTCTCATTACTTTATATGTATCCCTGTCTATATCCATAATATATTCAACGCTGCTGTTTTTAAGCAGGGAAAATCTCTCAAAACTAAAATCAGTCCTGTCACGGTATATGGAAAAATAAAACACATCCTTAATGTATGAATTTCCATGGGACCTGCCGCCAATTCTAAAACTCCAACCCATTTTTCCTTTAGGCTCAACCCTATTACCTTTTATTTTCCATTCCATTTCAACCCACCTGTCTTCTATCAATTCATTATCCTTAATGTGGTAGTTGCCCGCGCTTACTAGAAAACCCATATATCCCTTGCCTTCATATTCTTTGCTTCCTTCAGGTCTAAAACTCAGAACATTACCTAAAAAAATTGATAAAGCATAAGGTTCTTCAAAACCTACACAGATACTCTTTACAAGATTAAAATTTTTGGATATGTTTGCACTATCATATAACTGGCGATAGTCTCTTTTAATAAAAACCCCCAAATTCGGAAAAGGATAAACACTACCCTCAATCAACAAAAATTTTGGTACCAGTAACTCGGTAAACAGGTTTTTATATATTAATAATTCATTTTTTTCGCTGACATACGGTATTGTTTTTTCTGTCAGTGATTGATAATAACTGAGACAGGTATAATACATACCAAACTCAAACTCTAATTCGGCTTTACCTATTTTTTTCTGGAATATTGATTTACAATAGGCAGGATTCGCTTCAAATAAAAAGCAAAATATAATAATGAAAAAATATGGACGGCGCCAATTCTTCATACGTGTTATTTTATCATAAAAAGATGTAACTTGTAAAATATCTATTTGTAAAGGTATGAACCATTATGATACAATAAATATCTGTAACATTTTGAGCGCCTCAGTCGTCTAATAAACGGGACCCCACGCTGTTTTGTTCCGTAGGAACAAAACAATACGCGGGGGTAAACGCCACACACGCTTCGCTGGCGTTTAGGTGTATAGGGTGAATACTGAATGGACGAAGATTTTCAACTGCTTGAATCATTCAAAAAAGGTGACGATAAATCCTTTGAACAATTAGTTACAAAACACAAAAGCAGGGTATTTAACATAGTATATTCAATTACAGGCAATAGACACGAGGCTGATGAAATAGCCCAGGAAGTTTTTCTGAAAGTCTATCTGTCTGCCGGTTCTTTCAAACATAAATCTTCGTTCTCAACATGGCTTTACAGGATTACGGTCAACAAATGCCTGGATTCTCTTAAGAGAAACAAGCCCGTTTCATTAGAAAGTGAATTGAACTATGAAGAGTCATTGAAATTAAAGGATGTTCTGGACAGCAGGGAAGAAAGCCCTGAGGATAAAATGATAAAAAAAGAAGGACAGGAAATTATTCAAAAAATATTGAATTCCTTACCGCAAAAATATCGTGTGGCCTGGACCTTGAGGGAAATTGAAAATTTCACTTATACTGAAATATCACAAATTATGAACATTTCAATCAATAAAGTCAAAGTATGGCTATATAGAGCAAGGTTGAAACTCAAGGAAAAATTGTTGTTGAGGACGGGTGAGGAATTATGAACTGCAAAGAAATCAAAACTTTACTGTCGGTATGTCTTGATAATGAATTAAAAAAAGATGAAGAGAATCTTGTAATTGAACATTTAAAAACCTGCAAAAACTGCTCGTTAGAATTAGATAAATTTAAACAAATCCAGAAATTATTTTCATATAAAGAAAAAGTTGAACCCGCACCATTTTTTGAAACAAGGTTATTCAACCGTATTCATAAAAAAGAACATGCTATTGGTTTATCAAGAGTAGTAAAAAGGATAATTTATGCAGGGGGCGGGCTCCTGTTTATTTCAACAGTGTTGATTTTAAGCATGTTCCTGATACCTAAAAATCACAGTTACGAAGAAATACAAAAATATGTATTCCAGGAAACTTTAGATTCGGTTAATAAGAGAATTCCCCTGGAATCAGAAATAACCAATGAGGATGTAATATCTTTCGTTATATACAATGGATAAAAAAGGGGGTGGTCAATAATGATAAAAAGAATTATAAGTATTTTTTTAGTCTTTGTGGTTTTTCTCGTAGGTGTAATATGTGGTTTTGTCATAGATAGACTCTTAATATCAAAAAGGATGCCTTTTCATAGACAACCTCATCAGGGACAAGAAATAAAAATACCGCATGTGTTAGGCAACAGATTCAGCAAAAACCTGAATTTAACTGATGAGCAGAAGAATAAGTTAAACCAGATTCTGGAAAAGAATAAGGATGTGATGAAAAATTTAAGAAATGAAATGGAACCTAAATTTAACAAGGTAAGGGCGTCCTTAGAAACCGAAATAAAATCCATACTGAATGACGAACAGAGACAGCAATTTGAAAAAATGACTGAAAAAGCACGAAAGAAAATTATCTGGAATGTGGGGAAAGGTAAAAAGAAAAAGTAGTTTTGACAATGAAAATCTATAAACTTTCTATATTTCTGGTAATAATATTCTTCTGTAGCGGCACTATCCATTCATTCGCTGACGCACCGAAAACCCTGGATGAATGCCTTGATCTGGCAAGAAAAAACAATTACCAGATGAGACAATTAGACTTTGAAAGAGAAGTAAAACGCTTACGGCTGAAGTCGGCATGGAACAGAATTTTTCCTCAAATTGGTTTTAATATGGGTTACAGCAACGCTAAAACTGTCACTTACGCTCCTGAAATTGAAAGTCAGTCAGGTGAGTATACTGCCGGTTTATCGCTCACGCAATCACTATTCACAAGCGGGGCGAACTGGTCTTCAATCAAACAGGCACAGAACAACTATCAGATAATAGAATATAAATATATTGAAACTGAAAACAGTGTATCTCTCCGGTTGAAAATGAAATATTACCAGGTTCTTAGAAACAAAAATCTGGGACAGACAAGGCAGTCCGCCGTAAAGAGGAAAGAGAATAATCTTGCATTAATAAAACTGTTATACCAGGTAGGAAATGAAAAAAAGACTAATTTAAGCCAGGCTGAAATAGACAGAGACAGGGCAAAATATGATTTATTATCTGCTGAAAATAATTTAAGAATATCGCTGGCAAGGTTAAATGAAGAGATGGGCAGAGAACCGGATGCGCCGCTGGAAATAATAGAAGAACTGTCCTATAATGAATATGAATTTAATGAAAAAGAAGCATTTACTCAGGCATTTAACTGGAGACCTGATTTGAAACAAAAAGAACTGAACATTGAAATAGCAGAATTAGATAAAATCTCAGCCCGCAGCGACTTTCTGCCCACCATGGCGTTAAGTGCTAATTACACATGGAAGGATACTGATTTCTTCCCTGAACGTTCCGGCTGGAACGGTAAATTTACTGTCTCTTTTCCCATTTCAAACGGTTTTCCGCTATATACCGCTCTTAAAGAAAAATATATTAATGTTGATTCATTAAAATTGCAAAAAGAAGAACTGGAAGGAAAAATTACTGCTGATGTACAGGAAGTGTGTATAAATTTGTCACTGTCAGATAAGAATGTGGAAATATCCAGAAAAAGTTTAACTGTGGCACAGGAGAGAGAATCTTTGGCACGGCTGGAATACAGTCAGGGCAGAATATCCTACGGGGAATTTGAAGATATAGAAGTTAATTTAAGCAAAGCTGAAACAGACTGGGTGGAATCTATTTATGGCTATGAAATTGCAAAAGCAAATTTTGAATATACTATAGGCAAACGGGGGAATAAATAATGAGGAAATTTATAATCATAGCCATCGCGATTGGACTCATAGCAGGCATAGTCTGGTGGCGAATTTCAGTAAAAAACAGACTTAATAAAAACAATGAGTTTTCAATAGCGACTGTTACGAGAAAAGACCTCACGACAAATGTTCTTGCTACGGGTGTGTTAGAAACCCGGTTAAAAATCCAGATGAAGTCCCCGCAACGCGGTCAGGTGGACGAAATACTCGTTGATGAGGGTGATAAAGTCAAAAAAGGACAGTCTCTTGCCTGGATAAGCAGTGATAACCGAATAACCCTGATAGATGCAGCGAGAGTAAACATGGAAGAGGCGAAACAATCAGGCGATAACGATAAAATTATTCAGGCTGAACGGGAATGGAAAATCGCCCGGGAAGCGTATCAGCGGATACCTCTGCTGTCCCCGATTGATGGTGAAGTTACATTACGCAGTGTGGAGCCCGGACAGAATATTGATGCAAATACCGTAATCATAGGGATTTCTGATAAATTAGTTGTAAAAACACAGGTAGATGAAACTGATATCGGCAAAATAAAAGTCGGCATGATGGCAAAAATAACAATTGATGCATATCCTGAAGATACGCTATACGGTAAAGTAACAAAGATTGCTCATGAATCTACGGTCGTATCCAATGTCACCTCATACGAGGTTACCGTAGAATTAATGAAATCCAATAAAACTTTAAAATCAGGCATGACTGCAAACGTTGAAATTATTATCGCACAGAGAAAAAATGTGCTGGTCCTGCCCCTTAAGGCAGTTAAACAAAGACGGGACGAAAAATTCGTTCTGGTCCCAACCGATAAAAAACATCCACAGTCGCAGGCGGTAGTAACAGGACTGGAAAATGACCAGGAAATAGAAATTATATCGGGACTGGGGGAAGGAAATAAAGTATTAATATCAAAACAAACTAAAAATAACAGCACAGACTCCCGCACACAGGGACAACGCGGCTTTTTCATGCCGGGAATGGGTAGAAGGCATTGATTAAACTAAAGAATATTTACAAATCATACAAAACAGGTAAAATAGAAGTGCAGGCAGTCCGCGGTATTTCATTAGAAATACAATCAGGCGAATTTATAGCAATTATGGGTCCTTCCGGCAGCGGCAAGTCCACTTTGATGCATATACTCGGCTGCCTGGATAAACCTGACAGCGGAGAATACATATTTGGCGATGTCAATATATCTCAATTAAACGACGACCAGTTAGCATACATCCGCAACCAGCGGATTGGTTTTGTTTTTCAGACTTTTAATTTATTATCACGGACCACCGCAGTAAAAAATATTGAGCTACCCACAATATACGGAAACCTGACCTCTCCGAGCAGAGAAGAAAAAGTACTTAAACTACTTTCATCTGTCAATCTCTCCGACAGGGCAAACCATAAGCCAAACGAACTATCCGGAGGCCAGCAGCAGAGAGTTGCTATAGCCCGTGCCTTAATAAACAGCCCGACAATTCTTTTTGCCGATGAACCCACCGGAAATTTAGACAGCCAATCAGAAAAAGAAATAATGACAATCCTGCAAAAATTAAACCAGGAAGGACTGACCATCATATTAGTTACTCATGAGCCCCTCATTTCTTCTTACGCAAACCGTATTATACACATTCACGACGGAAAAATTATCAGCGATGAAATAAAAAAAGAAAAATCAGCACACGCCACCCTTCCAACACCAAATGGTCGGGTGAGGGTGGAAAAAAAGGAAAAATTGCTCAACCCTTTAGAAATAGCAGACAGTGTACGAATGGCTACAGACGGGCTATTAGCAAACAAAATGCGCAGTTTCCTGACCATGCTGGGTATTATCATAGGCGTAGCAGCAGTAATTGCTATGATTTCTATAGTCCAGGGCGCCCGCAATGATATTACCAATAGAATAAAAAATATGGGGTCTAATTTATTGATGCTGCAGCCGGGCAGAGCACGTATCCCCGGGAGTAGGACATATTCATCAGGGGGAAGCATGGTATCGCTTAAAGAAGCAGATGCAAATGCTATATTAAAAGAAATCCCGCTGGTGAACAAGGTTGCTCCGGAAGTATCCCGCAATGCACAGATAGTATATGGGAATAAAAATACCAATACAAGAATTCTGGGAACTTCTCCTGAATTCCCGGAAGTGCGTAATTTTACAGTCGCTGAAGGAGATTTCTTTGACCAGCGGGCAATAATTTCCAGATTACGGGTAGCTGTCCTCGGTAAAACCGTTGTTGACACACTTTTTGAAGAAGACGAATACCCGATTGGAAAATACATTAAAATCAACAGGATAAATTTCAGGATTATAGGAATAATGAAAGAAAAAGGTGCGGCGGGAGGCTGGGGTAATGAGGACGACCAGATTTTTGTCCCGTTTACCACGGCACAAAGACGTTTGTTCGGTACGGATTATCTCAGTTCTATAAATATACAGGTAGTGGATTCTGAATCTATGGATGATGCTCTTGGACAAATCACTGAACTATTGCGCAAACGCCATAAACTCCGCGATGACCAGGAGGACGACTTCAATGTCCGCTCCCAGGCGGAGATATTGAGCACCGTGGAAGCAACGACGCGCACCTTCAGTCTGCTTCTGGGAGGGATTGCCTCCGTATCTCTGCTTGTCGGAGGCATAGGGATTATGAATATTATGCTTGTATCGGTAACAGAAAGAACCAGAGAGATAGGTATCCGCAAAGCAGTGGGAGCAAAACGCAGGGATATACTTACCCAGTTTTTAATTGAAGCGGTGGTCTTAAGTATCGTCGGCGGAAGTATCGGAATACTCTTTGGTATAGTTGCTTCCAAGTTAATCGGTATTGCCGGTCAATGGAAAACAATGGTTTCTTTAGGTTCAATTATACTTGCCTTTGGTTTTGCTTTCACTGTAGGTCTGATATTCGGACTGTATCCCGCCAGAAAAGCTTCTGCACTAAATCCAATTGATGCCCTTCGTTACGAATGAAAATGGGTAACAAAAGAATTAGAACCGTCCCCATACTTTCCTTTTACTTGACATTTTATATTTATTTATAGTATAATTATATTAACAATGGGGGTGACTGAAAATGGCGGATAAGGTAATTTCAACCTTCAACAAAAATTCACGGGAAAAAGTAAGAGTAATGTTTACGAATTACCAGAACAGGGACCTTCTTGATATACGAGCATGCGTGGAGACAGACGAGGGGTTGGCTCCGACAAAGAAAGGTTTAACTATTTCTATTGAACTGATTCCCAAACTACGGGAAGCATTGGAAAAAGCAGAAAAAGAAATACCGGTCAAGAAAGAAGAACCTGCACCAAAAGAATAACAGATTAGGTTTCTTTCCAACCATGCTGTAGTTTCTGTTTCATATATACACGTCTATAAAAAACTCCAAACAATACAGGAAGAACAGTAACTGATATTTTTAAATTATCGTCTATCTGTTCACAAACCCGGTTGACAATCTTCACCGGCCAATAAATCAAATTAGCTACCGTTTTACTGAAAAATCTTCCGGTTTTACTTTTAAATATCCATTTAAAAAACCGTATTTTCCATTTAAGCGGCAGAAATCTTTCCAAAGAGGTCCCTCTGATTATCGTCTCAACTGCATTCGCTAAAATATATAAAGGGTCTAACGGTAAACCTTTATGCCGTGCAAGTTTTATAAAAATCAGCAATATCCGCAAAGGAGTCCGCTGACCATATTTAATCGCATATTTAATTTTTTCTAACTCTTCACCCTCAATTCTTTTGTATTGTTCCCCCTCTTTGGGTTTTCCTGTCTGCGGGTCATACAATATTTCATACAAGTCCGAATTTTTGGGCACCCTCAAACGATTGGTTACCGCAGAATCAATGTTGTGTTTATGCACATATTTTAAGTAATAGAGTATGTCCTCCCTTGTTTCTCCCGGAGAACCTAACACAAAAGAAGCAGCAATAAGCATATTGGTCTTACCAACTGCCTTCAATCCCTCCGCGTTCATTTTAGCAGATATGCCTTTTTTGTAGAAATTAAGGGTCCTGTCATAAGGAGATTCAACGCCCCAGCTTATACCGATAAATCCTGCTCTTTCCATTTTCTTAAGTGTTTTCTCCCTGCCCAACACATAGTTCAGCCTGCTTGTCCCCGCGAACATTTTTTTCATCCTGGAGTCAATAATCATATCACACAATCTATCAATTTTATCCATATCAACTAATGGGTCATCGTCAATAAACCCTACAAAAACAGCAGGTGATTTTTTGAGTTCCGCAAATATGGATTCCGCAGTCCGTCCCTGCCATTTCAAAAATTTATTATCAAGCCCTTTTCCGTACTGATAACAATAACTGCACTTAAAATTACAGCCTATGGATGTTTTCATTATATCACATTCAAGTCCGAGGGCTTTATAACTGTATTTTCTCAGGTGCCGTGCAGGCAGTATGTCGTTAGAAACAGGATGGGTTTTTGTTTCATTATAAACAATTTCTCCGTCTTTTCTGCGATAAACCAGATTGACAATGTTTTCGGGAGAACCTTTCTGAATAAATTCTCTTGCAGGATATTCGGGGTTTCCGCGGACAACAATGTTAAGCCTGGGACATTTTTCAAAAGTCTTTTTTATATCAAGGGCACAACTCCCGCCGGTAATAAACGGAATATTTTCAGGAATCGCTTTTGCTATTTCATTGAGAGCGTCTTCCTTCAACTGCCCGAAAATTGCACAATCCTCGTAATGCCCGAACGTAAATACCAAATCCGCATCCTTTACATAAGGAGTTATGTCCCTTTCAAAACGCATATCAATAACGGTGACTTTATCAACAAGACTTTCAACTGCACCTGCTATATACTCCAGTGCTAACGGAGGGAATACCTGGTAGGGGTTTCGGTAGTAATAGGGATAGATACACAACACATTTTTAAACTTACCTATCATAACGGTAAAAGCATACTAAATTTTCCAAAATTTGTCAAAACGCACCTTCATGCTACATTATTTGATATTTCTCTTTCGCAACAATATATTATCTCCATACAAAGTAAAAAACAAACCGATGAAAATCATTGCGATGCCCATACCTAAAAAAGACACGGCTTTTTCATTGCCTGCCAGCAATCCAATCAGTACGGCAATAACCGGATTCACAAAACAATAACTTACAATGCGTATCGCCGGTTCATGTTTTATAAGGTAAGTATATCCCGCAAAAGCTAAAGCACCAAAAACAGTGAGATACCCGACTCCCAGCCAGGAACGCATCGAGAATATAGTTAAGGTATGACTGTTAACCGGAAATAAAGTAAGCATGAGTACAAAAGAACATACTCCCACACCGAACATCTGGATACCTGAATTTAGTATTCCGCTTTTGGGTACCAGTACCCGGTGTCCCAAACTCGTGCCTAAACTCCAGCTTGCCACAGCAACTAGAATCATCAGTATTCCTGCATGCAGGTTACCCGAAATCGACCGAAAATCGTACAACAGCAGTCCGACTCCGCTGAACCCGACAACCATCGCAAAAACAGATATCAGAGATATTCGTTTCTTCCATAAAACCCGGTCAAAAAAAGCAACGCCGAGCGGGGTTATGGAAAGCATCAGTGCAGCAATATAACTGTCTATTTTCTTTTCCGCTAAAGTAACCAGTCCGTTCGACACGAATAATAACAGTAGCCCGAGCCACAAGGAGTTAATTATTTCCTTTTTTGTGGAACGAGACGCTTCTGGGTCGGTAAACAACGCATAGATAATGAAGAAAAGTCCACCGATAAACCACCGGAACGTTAAAACAAACAACGGCGGCATGGTCTCAACCGACATACGTATGAAAAAGTATGTGGTCCCCCACACGATATATACAGAAGCATAAGATAAAACGATAAGGAAAGTATTTTTCTTCATAAAAAAAACGCCCCCAGTCGGATTTGAACCGGCGTTACCGCCTTGAAAGGGCGATGACCTAGGCCGCTAGTCGATGGGGGCAATTAAAGGCTACATTATACTAAAAAAATTAAGTTTTACAAAATTAAATTTTCTTGATTCTAATTTGACAAAACAAATAATATTTTCTACAATATCTACAAAAGTAGATATATATCTCTTTTTATAGAGGTGATTTTATGGAATTTAACGGGGCACTGGATAAAATATTGGGACAAAAAACCAAAGTAAAAATACTGCGTTATTTAACAAAAAACAATACAGAGCAAAGCGGCATGCGTATTGCTCATGAGACAGGGATAAATCATTGGCAAACACTCAAGGTTATGAAAGATCTTTATAAACAAGGCATGTTGAAAATGCATAGAGCAGGAAATACTTATTTATTTGCTCTAAGAGATGACCACTATCTTGTTAAAGAGCTAATCATACCTTTATTTAAAAAGGAGTCGGGTTCAATCGAAGATATGATAAAAGAAGTTGTTAAGGTATGTAACAAAATTAGAAAAAATATTTTAATTTCTATCATTCTTTTTGGAAGTATCTCAAAAAGAAAAGAAAAAGCCCACAGTGACATTGATGTATTAGTAATAGTAAAAGACAGCAAAGATAAGAAACTCATTAATGATGAAATGTCAAAAAACAATACTCGTTTTCTTACTTATTATGGCAATACGTTATCTCCATATGTTGTTACAATGGATGAATTTATTAGACGCAACAAAAAAGGAGATAAACTAATAAAAAATATAATCAAGACCGGCAGAGTTATTTTCGGCAAGACTGTAGGAGAAATGATTATAGAATGAATCCTAAGAAAATTTCCTTTAAAAATGTGGAACATGCAAAATATATAGCTTACTGGAAAAAAGCACAGGATTTTTATAATTCAATGTCTATGGCATACGGGAACAAGAACTGGCATTCAGTGGGATTGGAATCTGTGCGCTGTGCTATTTCTGCAACAGATGCTCTATTGGTTTATAAGAAGGGCATGAGATGTTCAAGTCAGGATCACCGGGATTTGGCTGATTTCTTGATTGACCAATTCAATAATAATGATGCAAGAAAATATTCGGATACTTTGGTAAAGATTATAAGCATGAAAAACATTATTGAATATGAAGATAGGATTTTTACAGAGAAAGAAGCATCGGAAATATTCAAAAGAACAGAAAGATATTATAACTGGGTAAAATCCCAAATTCCATAATAAAGTTTATTAATCAAGCAACTCAAGTCTGACGCTAGAAAATTGTTCATTTTATATTTAATTATTTTATTTTCGTTTTTGCCGGTATTTTACCGCTTTTAAAATGTTTATCTATCCACCCACTTTTTACTTTACAGCATTTATCAAAATATTTAACATAAGGTTTGATATCAAGAAGTGGCGTACCATCCAGAACGTCTACATCAGTAAAAGTGATGATATTGCCACGTACTTTTTCCAGCTTAACTATTGAAATTCCGATATGATTTTTTCGGTGCGGGCTTCTTATTGCAAATATCCCATGTTCTTCATCCTCAAGGAATGGTTTCCCTACAAGTCGTTCTTCTTTTGAACGGTGAAAATAATAAACCAGAATAAGGTGCGAAAATCCTTTAATATCCTTCAGTCCTGCTATATACTTCGGAAACAGGTGGATTGTGCCCTTGACGTTCTTTTTAAATACTCCCTGAATAGGCATGCCTTTAGGTTCTTTATATGGGGCATGAATTATTCCTATAGGTTTAACCTTGATTTCTTTTATCATTTTAAAAAGTCACTATTTTATCGCTTGTTCTTTTTCATTATAGCTGAACGGCATTAGCTCGAAAATTGCTATTCTTCCTGCCAGGGAATCTCCCAGATTTTTTATAAGATGAAATTGCTGGGAACCCGTTATAATAAATCTACCTTTAACATTTTTCTTTTCATCTATTGCTATCTTAATGTAAGTAACAATCTGAGGCACGTACTGGATTTCATCCAGAATTACATTGTCACCTACTGAATCAAAGAATAATTTTGGATCAGTCAATGCGCGTTCCCTTGTAAGCGGGTCATCAAAGGTGACATACTCATAGGAATAATTTTGTCAAGACATATTTACTATCTGACAATACATTTGTCTTATAAATGGCTCGCAAATTTCGCTTCCTGTTGCTGATGAATAATCAATCAGACGGTCGTTTATTAAAATATCTTATTTCAGGAATGGCTTTATTTTATAGGTTTTACCGTCACTGATAATCCGGAGCGCCCCCTTCTGACTTGTAGAATAAAGTTTATCTGCCAATGACGGGTATTCCTTAAATAATTTATCTACTGATTTATTTGTAGAAACCACAAACTGTTTCGGATTTAATTTTTCATACCTTTCTTTATATCTTATAAAACCACTGCCGTGCCGTGGGATCTGTAAAATATCTATATTCCCGATTTTTTCTCTAAGCCCTTCAAGTGACTCTATTGAACTGTCAGAAGTAAACAGCATTGAAAATTTTCCATAGGTGAGTTTAATTATTGAAGGGTCCTTCCCCGGATTGAGGATTTCAAGATTAGAAATAGAAGAATTTTTCACTTTAAAATCCTGAAGCAGCATCTTCAGAGCAGACTGATGTGTCCATCGGGATGTCGTTAAGAATATTTTATCAATCTTTGTTATTCCCTGTGACCACAAAAATGGTTTAATAGTCCATTCATCAATTTTATATTTATCACCACCACAATCAATTAAAATCCTCTCGCCTTCCGGAGATTTAACGAAAATACAGTCTCCGAGTCCAACATCAAGAAAAGTAACCTCCAAAGGTCTGGGGGTGAATGGTAACCGGATAAATGATAAAATTACGAATAAGAGCAAAACAACAAAACCTATTAAGCGGTGGATGGTTTTGTGTAACTTAAATAATGCTATTACAAGAATATAGTAAATAATGATAAACAACACAGTGGGTTTGCCTGTGCGAACAATTGCATAAGGAATACTGGCAAAAAACGTGACGATCACAATAAAAAGTTTTGTTAAAACATGACACAAACTACCAAAAATAGGTACGAAAAACGTCAAAAACATTTCTGTAAAATAAAGTCCAAAACATAATGCAAGCACAACTCCTACCAATGGAACAACAATAATGTTTGATAATATTGCAACTACTGAAACTTTATAGAAATAAAACGCAAGTAGTGGCCATACGGCAATTTGAGCGGAAAGCGAAACACAAAACAGGGTTATTAAATAACGGGTAAATTTACCTGACAATCCAAAAAAATTCGACTGCCGGTAAGAACCTGTTTCATCAGCCGGACTTTTAAACATCTCTAATAATTTAGGCAATATATATACAATACCCAGACAGGAAACATAAGACAACTGCATACTTGCAGAAAATAATGCCTGCGGGTTAAATATTAAAATAAATACAGCAGCTAGGGCAAAAGCATGATAAATCAAACTGTCCCGTTTAAGTAAATAACATATTATGAGGGTAATAGCCATAACAGTTGCACGGACAACCGGTGGATTTGCACCTGTAATAAAACAATATAGCAGGACAGGAATCATCAACAAAGAATTTCTTATTTTATTAGACACGGGAATTAATCTTAATAAAAACCAGAATATTACTACAACATATCCAACATGTAAGCCGCTTACAACGAGGACGTGCATAACCCCGGCATCAACAAAAATACTTCGCAAATCCTGAGTCAATGCACCTCTTTCTCCGATAAACATAGGTAATAATATCGAAGATTCAGCCGGTGGGATGTTATCCTGTATGGATTTTATCATTCTGTTGCGGAGTGAACTTATAATCCTGTAAATCAGTGGCATCTTTCCATGCTCCACTACTTTGAAATCATAAATATTCAGTATTCCATAAATACCTTTTCTTGCAAGATATTTTCCATAGTCAAACTCACCCGGGTTCCGTGCCTGATATTGTGAAATTCTTCCTGACAATTTGAGTTTATCATTAAACTCAATATCAGGTGTCTTATCAAAGTTTCTGGCTAAAAGTTTTACGCTCTCTGTCATTCTGAGCCCGCCGTGGCGAGAGAAGAATCTCTTCTTGCTGTCATTGAGACCCTTCATTTCATTCAGGGTGACTTGCGTTGGGCGAAGAATCTCATTAACCTTAACTATAAATTCTGTTCCATATGACTTACTCACAGGTTCGCTGACAACCGTCCCTGTCAGCTCAATGTCTTTATTTATAACCGGTGACAAAATTTCTGCTTTCTTCAGAAAATAACCGGTTGTATCAATTAAAATAAGGATTATTATATAAAGGAAAGTTAATATAAAGAATGGATGTATTTTCCAGTTATGCAAGTTAGTAAATGCCTTTCTAATAATCTTTAATATGGTCTAAATTCTACTTATTTTTTATGAATAGTTCAAGGTGAGATTCAAAATTACTCAATTCTTTTGATACGTAAATCTGATAAATCAGAAAAACAAATTTCTTTCTTGGTTTTAGTATAAGTAACTAATAAACCAGTAACGCTTTTCCATATATATGTACTGAAGTGCACCGGTTGAAATTTTCCTTTCTTATTTCTATATCTCAGATTATATGTGCGAATTTTTCCTATACCAAGCACCAAACAATCTTGAAGAATATCCTCTCCATACTGTCTAATAATTGCAGGAGAGAGATTTGTTTCTATTCTAAATAAAAAGAAACCAAGCAAATGAAATAACAACTCTTCTTGTGCAGAAGAATTTCCCTTCTTAGCAAGCCCGATGAGTCTTCTTTCATATTTAAGAGGAAGTTTTTTATATTGCTTTACTATTTCTCGATAACACTCAAACAAAACTTTATTTTGAATTTATTAGTTTGTTTAGAAATCTTACAGCTTGGAAGGAACAGAAATGGTATGTGGTTATTTATAGAGTAGGGTTAGTTATAATAAAGTTCCTTTCCCGACAATCTTTTCTATTGCTCTTATCCATGAATCTCCTTCCTTGCCAAAACCTTCTTTAGAAAAACGATAGTCATGCTTACGATGAAATTCTTTTAACTCTTTTAATAAATTATCCATTATTCCTAATTCAATTCTAATAATTCCTTTAAATAATTTTACATCCTTACATTTTTTCAGAACTTCCAATAAATGTGGTATGCATAGTCCAAAAGAATTTTGAAAAGATTTCTTAAATATCGGTTCATGAAAATATTCAATAAATGATAGAGCATACATCTCTTCCCATTCCTTTTCCTGTTTACATATTAAACAAATATCGTTTTTATCTCTGAAGTTGTCTAGGTTTTTATTTTTCGATAATTCTTTTATAAAGGTTTTTAACATATTGTTTGATTCATAAATATTATTCAATTTATTTATAATTGTTTCAAATAAATCCTGGTAGATTATACTTTCCCCGAATCCGTCACCAAGCTTTTGTAATTGCCAGGCATGAATGTTACAGAAGCCTAAAGATTTTCTTAACTGTTCTCTTATTCCAACGTCATTTACTTGTTCGTATAAAAAATCACCCATATATTTGTGTACTCTTTTTCTAATAAGATAACAAATACAACAACCGTTTTTTCTAAAAGCTTCAATGAGGTCATGTAGCATAATATTTTCTTAGTCTTATAGAATTCTTTTGCGCGTTTGTAATTTTTATTTCTTTAATTTCCATTTTCTTCAATTATGTCCTCTTCTTCAACCGGCATGAACCATTTCTGCGCGATAAATGTTGGTATTACAGCGCTTGCTATGACTACACCTACAAGGATTGAATACTGATTCTGATTGATTATCCCTGCATTCAGCCCGAAAAGGCTTGCTATCGTCCCGAAAGTTAACCCGGTACTCATAAGAAGGGTTGTGTACATGCTTCCCTGGGGAATATATTTTTTTGCAAGAAAATACACACCGAGAAATTTACAAACTATTTTTATGACAAAAAGAATAATGAAAAGAAAGAGACCTGTAATAATTAATGGCAGAGACACCCGCATGCCGCCCACTATGAAGAATATTGGGGTTATCATCGCATAGGCAACTGTCCTTAACCTGTTCCTTATGACTTTTGTTTCTCTTCTCTCTGTAAAGTGTTTTGACATAAGAAGCCCCAGGACAAATGCCGGAAGTACCGCATGGCCGTCGCCTAGTTTTGCAAAGAATATAAATACCAGAAGTACCAGGAATATGAATTTTATTTCGGGTTCGATTACCTTATTGAATATCCGGGGATTCCTGAGAATATACAGGGAGAATTCATCTACCAGATAAATAACTCCTGCTGAAACTGCAAGGAAAAGAAGTGTATAAATAGTGGGTTTGATAAATAAAATACTCAAAACAAGAGCAGTGCCCATATCAGTGATGAAGGTCGAGGACATGAGCAATTTGCCTATTTCTGTCTTCTGCAGACCTGTTTCAACAAGAACGGAATAAACAACAGCAAGCGATGTCGTTGATAGGGCGGTACCAGCGATTAATGACGCTTTTAATGTCCAGTGGGTAACAATATGAGTATAGAGGAAGGTGCCAATGAATGGTAAAATGAAAGAAAAAAAGCCCATTAAAAAGCTTTCTTTGAATTTCTCTTTCATAAGCCTGGTATCAATCTCGGTTCCAGCAAGATAAGTAAGAATAATCCCGCCGAAATTCGCAAGATAGAGCATCCAGTCTTCAGGCTTAAGACCTAAGTTGCCGGCAAATGTTCCTGTAATTATTTCGATTATTGCAACAGATATACCTATTCGGAGGGAAATTAAACTTGAGAGAAAAACCAATAATCCTACAATTAATGGAACCATTTTTATTTCCTTTCTAAAATGATTTATTAATCGTAGGAGTTATCAGCCTTTAAAAACGTTGAAGCGATTAATGGAGAACTCCATCTCCTAACATATATACTATAACAAAATAACCCACATGTCAAATTGCCGTTTAAAAGTGAGAAATGTAACGGCTGAAATCGGGTTTTGTTTCAGCGAAGCGAACTAGACTATTATTTCTGTTTAATTGCTTGTGATTTTTCTTTGAAGTATTTTACTAAGTCTTTACCACTCATATTCCTTGTCTCTTTAGAGATTTTCATTTGAATAATATGTAGTTGCTTCATCATAGGGTCATTTGAAAATTCTATTTCTGGATTTGCTTTCTCTTTTAATTTACTCATATTTATCGCCTCCCAATTCTTCCGGGCTTACAATATCTACTTGTTTATATCCTTTAAGCATATTTATTGCATTTATTCCTCTGCGAGTTACAGGATTTACCAGATGTTTAAAATTCCAGCTTACAAGAATATCTATCTGATATAGAATTGCTATTGCAATATGTAGTGCATCGTCAAGATAATCTTCTGGTATAATATCCTCATCAATATATTTTTTTGCTAATTCCTGTGCCTCTTCCGGAACTTCTAAAACCCGTATGGATTTAATCAACCTCAGTAGTCTGCCTCGTAGATTTGTATCGGAAGTCCCATTTATTTCGGCAATTGTCACTTGTGAAGTATAAACTTCAAAATCTTTAAACATTACATTATCCCACCAATTTATTGTGAGTTTTTGTCTACTGGGTTTATTTTCATCAAAATATGCACTTGGAACAGAAGAATCTAAATATATTTTAAGTTTCATAACAACATTTTACATCTTTTTTGTTCATTTGTCAAAAAAACCAATGTTATGTTATTCATCAAACTTTTCAACAGCGTCTCTTATTATTTCACTTATTGACCTTGGTAATGTTTTTATCTTCACCGTATTGTTTTAACAAAGATGGGAAAAGAATTGTTCTAATTCTAAATAAGAAAAAACCAATCTGTAGAAATAACAATTCCTCTTTGGCTTTTGGATTACCCCTTTTGGCAAGTGCTATAAGTTTTCTTTCATATACAAGTGATGGTCTTTGATACCGTTTTGCTACTTCTTGATACAATTCAAACAAGATTTTTAATCTGGTTAACGAGTGACAAATTCAGCTAATGGTACTGATATTTTATTTAATTTTTTACGGTTTCTGATAAGGTTTTCCACTTGTCTTAAAATTACTGCACGGTAATATTTTTCACCGCATTGTTCACAAACTCCAGCAGGTACATTATCAACAATAGCGAGTAATTTTTCTCCCCACCAGCAAGCCTTTTGAACTCTTCGTTCACTTACTCTCCCACCACAAAAATTACAATTGTCATATTTATAGCTTTTGTTCATATATTCACCTCCTACGTGTTTTTTCATCTAACCATTTTGGCAATGATGGAATATATACAGTTATTATTCTCAATTTGTCTGATATAGTTCTTCCACAAACAATATGTGTTGGGTAACCTTCCTTATTGTATCCCAATAACAGGCAACACTCACCTCTTTGGTCATCAGGATAATGTTCTAATATTTCTCCATTTATAATTGATTGTTCTATATCATCTAAAGTAATTTTCTCTGATTCTCTTTCTTCTTCAGCATGGGAACTACATTCGTATTCTTTTGTCAATATCTTATTTTTTATCCAATGTAATCCAAATTCTTTTTTCATAAATACAATTATACAAAAATTTGATATATTTTACAACCAAAATTGGATTTCCTCGTGAATCTAAAATCTCACGTCCTACAATTCTTTTGATTTTTGTGTCCATTTCTCCTCTTTTATCTTTCAATAATTCTTTTATAAAGGTTTTTAACGTATTGGATGATTCATAAATATTATTCAGTTTATTTATAATTGTTTCAAATAAATCCTGATAGACTATACTTTGCCCGAATCCGTCACCAATCTTTTGTAATTGCCAGGCATGCATGTTACAGAAGCCTAAAGATTTTCTTAACTGTTCCCTTATTCCAACGTCATTTACTTGTTCGTATAAAAAGTCATCCATATATTTGCGTGTTCTTTTTCTAATAAGATAACAAATACAACAACCATTTTTTTTAAAAGCATCAATGAGGTCATGTAGCATGATATTTTCCTAACATATATAAAAAAACCTCTACTTCTATTTTCAGAGTAGAGGTCATCAACCCCGATTTATCGGGGTGGTTCGTAGGCGAACCTCATCACCTTTTAATTTGGATTTAATTGAAATTCTATATTAATTATAGCAAATCTTTATGTGTTTTTTCAAACCGAATTTTTTAAAAGCGAGAAATGTAATGGCTGAAATCGGGCTTTGTTTCAGCGAAGCGAACTCACAATCCTGTAAAACAACGGTGTCTTTCCCTGCTCAACAACTTCAAAGTCATAAACTTTTGTCATTCTGACCCCGCCGTGGCGGGGGAAGAATCTCGAAAACGAGACCCTTCATTTCATTCAGGGTGACATTTACATAACAAACTTTGTTTGCCTAAATATTTTTTTTACGGATAGTTCAAATCGGATATATATTTATGGGGAGAATTTTATTTACTACGTTTTCCATAAGAAATAATCCTATTCACCCTGTTGTTAGCCACAATACCTTTTAGTCCAAATACTTTCCTTCTAATTACATTAACAGCAGCCACACGTTCTTCGGGAGTCATTAACAAAGAATCTCTAAACATATCTTTGTCTGCTTTTTCGTATGAACGATAAACTTCTATCTGAAGCTTTCTCATTTATCTTGTCCTCTGGCGAATGATTTTTTTAACCACCTTCAATGTTTCATAATCAGTTAAATCTGTCCCCTTTTTTCTCCCTCTATGGGGCATATCTTTTACAATAGATTTATTCTTAACAAGGTCATCTAACCCTATGTAATACGCAACAACATTACCATATTTTCCTTTTACCCGGTGTTTCATAATCTCTCTGTCTTTTAATCCTGTTAACACATTGGATATCTCTATCTGATTAGGCTCTATGCCTATGCGTAAAATAACGGGTTCATCTGTATTAAAATAGTTCTCATCAACATTTGCACTAGCAAATTCTTTTATCGCCGCTTTCAATCTTTTAGGATTGTCCTTAGTATGAGCTATATAAATATCAATATCCCCTGTGGACCTTGGTTCCGAATGGAAGGATACAGCATAAGCACCAGTTATACAATAATCAACGTTATGTCTATTTAATAAAGATATAAAATCCTTAAAGTCATCTCTAATTAAATCATTTTTCATATATATTATTATATCAAAATCGAAACAACAAATAAAGTCGGGAATTTACTTGTTCGTATAAAAAGTCATCCATATATTTGTGTGTTCTTTTTCTAATAAGATAACAAATACAACAACCGTTTTTTTTAAAAGCATCAATGAGGTCATGTAGCATGATATTTTCCTAACATATATAAAAAAACCTCTACTTCTATTTTCAGAGTAGAGGTCATCAACCCCGATTTATCGGGGTGGTTCGTAGGCGAACCTCATCACCTTTTAATTTGGATTTAATTGAAATTCTATATATAGATTACTCTCTAAAAAACGGCTGTGTCCACGATATTTTTTCACCGACACCCAAACATTCTATTCTTATATATCTATAAACAGTATCATCGGCAAATTTTATTCTTGCTTCATTAGATTTGATTTTTTTTAAAACAATCCCTCCAAAACCAATAAATCTTATTAATTTAGCATTTTTAGTCTTGATAAATATTTCATTCCCATTCCTTCCGACATCAATAATTTCAACGCCATAATAGCAGTGAAAATTCCCCGTTATCAGTGACTCGAAAATATCTTTTTTAGTAACATTTTTAATTCTAACGACATTGCAACAATCTAAATAATCACCTTGTTTATGTGAATCCTGGTTAGCAAATCCAAGGATTTTTTTTCCTTCGGATAATAGTTTATCCCATTTAGCAGAAGAAAGGGGTGTTCCTGATAACCTCTCAATAACACTATTGTAAATTTCTATACCATGATAATTATGCAGACTATAAAGTTCATCAATCGGATAATGTTCCTTTAATTCCCAATCGGGGTGATTCAGAACAACAATACTACCCTTATTAATATTTTCATCAATTAGTTTTTGATGTGAATGTTCTGGAGAATATATAATATTGTTTTTACTCATATTAATAATACAGGCATGACGTGCACCTTTGCAATCCGCCTCTATACCAGAAAATAAAATAAGTTTTGTGTTGTATTCGTCAGGGTCAGAAATAATTCCGTGGTCAGTAATAACAAGAAAAGTATATCCCATTTTCTCATAAATATTTAACACCTTTTCTGGTAAATTTTCCCCATCACTTTTATTTGTATGAGTATGCAAATTACCTTTTGCCCAGAATTTACCTTTATTTTTATAAGGATTTAACCAATTTAATTTTTTTATATTCTACCTTCTCAAGACATAAACAACAAGTAAAAATGCTTTTTTATTTGTTTTATTTTCCGGATGATGCGAAACATTACCTTCAAAATAGAGAGAATCGCCTTTATTCATCTCAAATACCTTATCTCCAAGAATAAATTTTATTTTCCCTTTTAACAAGTAAATAAATTCATCTCCGTTTGTCGTTACGTTCTTCCTGGTTGAATGCGGCGGAATTTCAAGTAAGAACGGAGCCATCAGTTTTGAATTTTTATCTTTTGCTAATGATTTATATATAAAACCTGATTCCGGATATTCTCTTTCAATAATTATCCCTTTTCCATTTTTCGTAAAAATGAATTTTTTTCTTTCCTTGTCTGTATCAAATAGAGTTGCAACATCAACCCCTAATGCTTCAGCTATTTTATATAACAAAGGTAAGGAAGACAAAGTTCTAAAATTTTCTAATTGTGACAGATAGCCCTTTGTAGCGCCGATTTTACTGGCAAGAATATCAAGAGTGAACCCTTTGTTTTGTCTGATTCTTTTTATATTAGTAGCAACAGTAGATATATCCATGTAAGTCCCAAAAATCAAATTTCCAGTGAAAAAATAAATATACAAATAACTGCTATAAATATTGCCATTAATTTATTTAATGTAAATCTTTCTTTGAGAAATATTATTGAACCTGGAAACGTCACTAAAAAACTCAGTTGAGAAATTGTTATAACAATACTCGCATCTCCAAGTTCTACAGCCAATTTCATAAATAATACTATACCGCATACCAGGGAACCGGACAATAATGAATACTTTAAAACAGTGCTACTTATATTAATGTTAATGGGTTTCTCAAATTTAGACATATAGATTATACCAAAAACAATCCAACAAATGCCGTTCAATGCAAGGAATGATTCATTGCTCACCTCATAAATACTTGCAACTTTATAAAAAATCCCCATACACGCTCTTAAGAAACTCGCAAAAATTAGAATAAATACGTATTTTTTAATGATTGGTTTATCTGTTTATTATTGCCCTTGGAAATTAAATATGTTGCTAAGACAGCTAAGCCCAGACTCAGTATTTTTAAAAAAGTGAATTTCTCGTTCAAAAATAAAAATGCAAGGATTGCTAAAAATACAATATTTAATCTATAAATCATAGCACCTGCTGACGCACTGGTGTGTTTCATTGCTTTTATTAGAAGTATGTTTGCTACAACAGAAGTTATTCCTGCAAAAAGCCCTATAAATATCGTTTGATTATTGAAAAATAAAGTTTCATTTATCAATCCCTTTACAATAAAAAAAAGACTCCAGACCATTCCAATAATTGATACAAAAACACCTACTGACCTTGAGCGGTCGCTATATTTTTTAAATATTAAATCATTTATACCTGCAAAACTTAAACTTAACAAAGAAAATATTAAGGTAACGGTGCCAGTCTTTACTTATTGACAATTAGATTTTATGCCCGAAATGTTGCGCAGTATTATGGGAACGAAAAAAATGCTGGTATATGTTACTTTAGTTATGGTTATGAACTGATGGATAATTTAAAAAATGGTAATTTTCTTGAAACGAAGCCGGATGCGGGTGTAGTGTATAGGATATTAAGAAAATTGGAAAAAGAAGGGTTTGTCAAATCAACTGGACGTGTGGGCTAAAAGTATTCTTGCGAAAAGGAACAATTTAAATAAATTTTTATCCGGGTATGAAAAAATTAAAAAAGGAGAATAAACAATGGAACTTGTTCATCTTGAAAATGTAAAAAAGGACTATGTTATTGGAGAAGTTAAAGTCCCGGCATTAAAAGGGATAGACCTTTCAATTGACATAGGGAGATTCATTTCCTTTGTAGGTCCGTCCGGGAGCGGTAAAACGACATTGCTGAATTTAATCGGCTGTCTTGATAAACCGACGGAAGGGAAAGTGTTTATAACTAATGTAGAAATTAATAGAATGGATAGAAAAACATCGGCAAAATTCAGGGGAAACAACATCGGGTTTATATTTCAGAATTTTAATCTGATTCCTGTCCTGACGGTTTATGAGAATATAGAATACCCTTTAATAATGGTTCAGAATATCCCTTCCGAAGTAAGAAGACAAAAGATTGACAATTTACTTGCAAAAGTCGGGATGACAGAACAGAAGAACAAATACCCGTCGCAGCTATCAGGCGGACAGAAACAACGCGTAGCAGTAGCACGGGCGCTTGTAACCGAACCGAAACTCGTCCTGGCGGACGAACCTACCGCAAATCTTGACCATGACACTGCCTATAAAGTAATAGGGCTGATGCATGATATGAAAAAAGAATTTGAAACCACTTTTATTTTTGCTACTCATGACTCAAAGATTGTAGGCGAGGCAGAGGTTGTATATACAATGGAAGACGGTTTGATCACCAAAATGCAGGAAAACAAAAAAACCGGGGAGACAAATTAAAATGAAAAGTATAATAAAAATTGCCTGGCGAAACTTGTTAAGATATACACGAAGAACATTTCTTACAGCGTCATTGATTGCCGTAGGCGTTGCCCTGGTAATAATATTCGGCGGTATAGGAAACTCGTTTAAAAGCGAAGTAATAGGAATCCTTACCGATTCCAACCTTGGGGATATCCAGATACATAAGAAAGGATATGTCGGTTCAATAGACAACTTACCCCTTGATATAACTATTCCCGAAAAAGAGCTGAAGAAAATAGAAACACTGTTGGCTAATAACCCTGAGGTAAAAGCATACTCGGAACGAGTCAGGTTCGGTGCGATGGTAAGTAATTTTGTGCAGACGACAAACATTAGACTAACGGCTGTATACCCTGAGAAAGAAAGCAAAACCTGCACTTCTCTTGTAAAGAGGATAAAAGAAGGAAACTCAAATCCCGATACTTTCATAGGTCCCGGTACAATTGTTATTCCGTTAAATATTGCAAACGGAATGAATCTAAAAATAGGAGATGATATTGTTCTGGTTGCAACCAACAAAGAAGGTTCGGTTAACGGGATGACATTTAAAATATCCGGCATATCGGAAAACATACTGGGTCCCCAGGGAAAAGACGGATACATTCACATTAACATACATCATTTTGAAAAATGAGTTGATGCAGATACAGGGAGAAAAAACAGGTAAACCCGTTTTTGAAATTCACACCTGGGAGGACCTCTCTCCGTTTTCAAGCATAGCGAAAATAGTAACCCTGTTAATTATGGTAGTGCGGATAGTTCTTATTTCCATCGTTTTAATCAGCATTCTCAACGTTATGATGATGTCCGTGTATGAGAGAATCGGAGAAATAGGGACAATTGCTTCCATAGGCACGCCGCCTTCTAAAATCCTCGCTCTCTTTTTGACCGAAGGACTATCTCTCGGTTTTTTCAGTGCAATAGCAGGAAACATTATAGGCATAGTTATTTTATTGATTATTAGTAAGGCAAAGTTGAATTTCACATTTGGTATGATGGAAATTTCACTCGCGCCCCAAATACCAATGACCGAAGTTGTATTTGCATTAATCATTGTAGTTGTAATTTCTGCACTGGCAAGTTTGCAACCGGCACTTAAAGCATCTAAAATGGAACCGGTTGATGCCTTGAGACACATTTAAACGGAGGAAATTATTTTATGAAAATCATTAATTTGTTTTTAATCCTTACATTACTTTTTTTACTTACAGGACCGGCGTTTTCCCGGGACGGCAACGAACTCCTGAAAAGAATTGATGAGAAACTCATGCCTGAAAGTTATGAAGCATACAGAAAACTTATAAATATAGAACCAAACGGAAGAAAAAAAGAATTTGTGGTTTACACGGTAAAAAAAGGGAAAGATAAAATGGCAATGCTCTTTCTTTCTCCGGCCAGTGAAAAAGGAAGGGCTACTTTAAGATTGGGCGAAAATATGTGGCTTTACATACCCAATGTGGGTAAACCGATTCGTATTACCAGTTTGCAATCTGTTACCGGCGGAGTGTTCAACAACGCTGACATTATGCAGGTTGATTACAGTGCGGAATACAATGTAGTGAAATTAGAAAAAAATGAAACGGGATATTTACTTGAATTAAAGGCGAAGAATAAGACCGTTGCTTATGATAAGTTAAAAATGTGGGCGACAAAAGATGAGATATTGATAAAAATTGAGTGCTATTCTGCCAGCGGAATGCTTATAAAAACGCTTGAATTCAAGGAAATAAAAGATTTTGGTAACGACGTCGTCCGGCCTTCTGTCATAGAGACCCACAGCCCGCTCTACAAGGATTATCTGTCAGTAATGGTGTTTTCACAGGTCAGGCCAAGAACATTTAAAGATGAAGTTTTTTCAATGAACTATATGTCCAGAATTGAAGGATTGAGGAAATGAGAATGTTAGTGTCTGTAATTATTATTTTGTTACTGGGTAGTATTTCCTATGCGACGGATTATTCTTTTGAAATACCATCGTCAGAATCAAAAAAGGAAATGCTGGAATTAAACGGTAATCTTGATATTAAATATTCAATTTTTAGAAGTAGAAAAAAATCTCCAATGTATGGTTTGCAGTATTACAGCCAGCAACTTTCAGATATTCTATCGTCATATCGTATGGAATTTTATTTGAACGGTGATTATCAGACCGGAGATATCGGCGTGCATTTAAAAACACACTCGGAATATTACAGTGATAGCCAAACAGATTTTAATCTTTATGAACTGTACGGCGATGTAAATCTATCCGCCAATTCCTTTTTGCTTGCGGGTAAGAAAATGTACAACTGGGGCAAGGGTTATGCCTTCAACCCCGTGGGATATGTTAATCCTGTTAAAGACCCGGAAAACCCCGAACTTTCACAAACAGGGCTTTTCTCGGTTAATTACGAATACTCAAAAAGTTTTCAAACAGAAGCGATTAAAAACATGTCCTTTAATTTGATTGTTATACCTTCGGCAGATACGATTAACAATAAAATATCTGAAATAGAAAACACCGACATTGCAGGTAAATTATATTTCCTGCTTTTGGATATGGACGTTGACTTTATGCAATATTACAGTAAGATAAACCCGGGAAAGTCAGGGGTTGATTTTTCCCGGAATATATTACCGAATCTGGAAATGCATGGAGAGATAAGCACTTTCAACAATCAACCGAAATATCTTATTTCCAATAATGCTCTTGAAACAAAATATATTGACGGTATCTCTTATCTCTCCGGTATAAGATGGCTAAACGAATGGAATATTACGACTATACTGGAATATTATCATAATGATGCCGGGTTGACAACAAAAGAGTTTGAGGATTACAATAATTTCCTGGTGAATGCTGTTGCTTCAGGTAATGCCGTCGCCGCATTCAATGCGGCAAATATAGTTAGAAGCAATTTCAGCGGCACTAATTTAATGCGGGATTACCTGTACTTAAAAATATCCTGGCCGGAACCGTTTAACATGGTATATTTCACCCCTTCCCTCTATACTATTATTAACACAAATGACGGGAGTTCCATTACGGGCGTTCCTCTAAGTTATAAACCAGTAACGAATCTTGAGTTTATAATATGGCCGGTATTTTTAATGGGTAACATAAACTCTGAACTTGGCAGTAAACAGTACGAAAACAAGATGGAGTTGTGGATGCGATTTTACTTTTAAGAAAGTCGTAACCTGTTGTATGCCTTAAAGCGGGTCAGATAATACCGCCCTGCAAGATGACCAATGATGTTCTTTTTTATATTGTTAAAGGAGAAGGTGAAATTACAGTTGACAATAAAAAAGAAGCATTATTTTCCGGGGTGAGCGTAATTGTACCTAAAGAAGCGGAATCAAGAAGCATTTCCGCAAAAATTGATATGGTGATTTTAGCAGTACAGTCAAAAGGGAAGACGTATCAAATATTCCATTATTCACAAAGAGCGGCTTAATTTATCTCCGCCTTGACCAGATGAGACTGGTTAAAGTTACCGCTTTCGTCTTAAGCAGAGACGTGGGGAAAGTTACCCGTGAAGTTTACAGACAGATTAAAGACATACCTTCTGTTTTTGGGTAGAAAAATTATTAAATAATTGCAAGAAAAAGAGAGACTGTAGCAAATTAGTCGGGATATAATGCATAATTTACTCCATTTGAACATCTTGCCTCATGCAAGGCATTTAACACTATTGGTCGTTGTTCAATATCTCGATCTCGTAACATATCAAAGGCTATACGATGAATAACAGAAGTTTGTGTTCTAACACGATAAATCGACTTTTGCATTTTCCGATGGCGCCTATTAGCTCGTTCTACAGAATTAGATGTTGCCTCCAACATTTTATCATCAAGGAAAGTAAGTGCTTTCTCAAGATTTGGAGAGTGTATCTTAGAAAGAATTTTATCAAGGTGCTTGAAACGAGAGAGTTTCGAACGAAGTTTGGCCAGTTTTTCCAATGCAGTATCTGTACGACATCTACGATCGAAAAGACTGTAAATCTTGTCCATAAGTTGTCGAAGAGATTTAAGATCTGCACAGCCATTGGAAATTTTGCTTATCTTATGCTGTTCAGTTTTGCTAAGCCCATGTTGAACAAAAAGGTACCGGTTCATGAAGAGTTCAGTAATGCGGTCTCGCATTTTTTTAGATCTAGAAAACAGTTTCTTCGCGTTACTGGAAGGACGACCACGGCCAAGTTTAGGAATTTTGGCATACATGGTTTTTCGAATCTTTGCTATTACCTTAAGAACATTTTTGGTTATTTCTTTAAGTATATGAAATTCACATACCTGATGAGCTACGCCAGGGAAGGTTTCTTGTATCACATCAGGATAAAGAGGAGAGCCATCAGTAGTAATGCCATGAACGAAAAGATTACGAGAAGAAATCATAAAACCAGCCCTTTTAAAAAATTTATGCACATCTTCCTTTTCAGGATCATGATCCAGAACTTCATAAGCAAGTCTTCGTTGATTTTTACTATCTACCATAAAAAGAATACAAAATGGTCCATCATATATTTCATCAGCAGCCAGATAACCAGAAAAATCTTTAAATGCCCAATCATAATATTCATCTTCAAGAGTTCTTATGCTTTTTTTTTCCTGCTCCCTCTACCCAGTTCTGTACAGTCGCAAAAGGAATATACACCAGATGGTCTCGCCATAGATGCCATGAAGCAGTACGCAGAGGCAGACCATCTTCAAATATCAATCTTAAGGCAACTGATATTACCTTGTGAGTATAGCAACTGCCTGGTGGAGCAAGGTCTGTCATGTTAGCGTTAAAATATATTTTATCTTTTTCACAACGATGTTTAGAATAAATGATCTCTATATCACGTGGTCGACCATCTCTGGTATCTCCCAGATCATGGAGAAGGCGTCTTCCTTTACTATCCCGATAACATCCTTTATTACAGAGAGGACATTTTCTTCTTCTATAATTTCGGGAGCGATGTTCCAGAATCGGACGTGGCAAATCTTCGGGTTTAATAATTTGTGCCTGCTCATTTTCTTGCATGGTAGTGGCTGACCTCCTGTGTGTTTTTTGAATACACAGTATATTATACCACTATTGTCATTAAAATGCAAGTATTTACCCGACTAATTTGCTACAGTCTCAATAAATTGAATATTTCTTTTTTGATAGATTCAAACTGGAAGGATATCTTGCTTACTGTTCCAACCATGAAAAATCACCTAATAAACAGGAAAGATGGGATAATTTTTGTGATAGAATTGAGGGACTTTTAAATATAGGAGATAAGATTGAGGTTGAAATAG